>ULZN01061698.1_pt1 | contig 209108 bp, 189 predicted proteins | sample 1963091 | NCBI WGS metagenome assembly ULZN01 (sample SAMEA4835889, study PRJEB28245) | human gut metagenome | biome: gut microbiome; material: fecal sample | place: Denmark | collected 2008 | reverse complement strand
GAGATAATTTACTCTTGTCCAACACCCGTGTCAACAACTTTTTAAACTTTTTTGGACTTTTTTGGAAAAGTTAATTAGATAGGGAGGTTTACCTGGGGTTTTACAATTTACCCAAACAAAAATAGGTTGGAAGATCATCTTCCAACCCACACATAAATACGCACAATATTTAAGCAACTATACAAATTACGTCAGAGACTACTTAAGAGAAAACACGTTCATACAGGGCATATACCAATATCGCAACAACCACTACAACACCAACAATTAAAACAACACGTGTTTTCTTGCGTTCGGCTTCCGCTTCTTTGCGAAGCTGCTCTTCAATTTCTCTTGTCTCTTTCCTGCTCTTCTTTGCCATAAATAATCTTCTCCCCAGAATTTTTTCGCTTTTATCCTTTATTGTTCGTTTTGTTTTTAGCGCTACTGCAATAAACGATCACATATCTATGCTTGTTCTACTTCTGTTAGCTTACCTGTTTTGGAGTCAATAATAAAACCTCGAACACTTACCGAGGAAGGAATAAGGGGATGGTGCGCGATCGTTTTTACCGTTTCTCGCACGCTTTCTTCCCCATCACCAAAGCCAGCCAACCACGTCTTAAAATCAATACCGCAATAATCCATCATGGCGATATGATCCATCGACACGCCCGCAGCAAGCATATGATCAATCATTTCTTTGGCATTCATGTGTTGGGCGCCACAATTTGTATGCCCTACCACCATTATTGTTTCGACACCTAATTCAAAAACCGCAACCAATAAACTACGGATCACACTTCCAAAAGGATGGGAAATAACGCCCCCTGCATTCTTAATTATTTTCGCGTCACCATTTTTTAAGCCCAAAGCTGCAGGTAAAAGTTCCGTAAGTCGTGTATCCATACAACTTACAATGGCAAGCTTTTTATCAGGATACTTATCGGTTTCGTACTGTTCGTAGCGCTTTTCTTCAACGAATTGTTCATTAAAAGCAAGAATATCGTCTATCGTGCTCATGCGATTATGCTCTCTTTCCCAGCTTTAGCGAAATTTTTTTAGCAATGTGACGACACGCCATAACAGGATGATGAGTAATCATACGCGGACCGCTGTATGCCATGATCGTACGAATCTTTGCTCTCATCTCTGGTTTGTAACACTGAATAGTACATGATTCGCAAATTCCTTTATGAAGATGAGGGCACCGTTGCGTACGCTCAGCAGAATACTCAACCACCTCTCTACATTCAGGGCATAGATCATTTTCTCCCTGTATGCCACGGTGGTGGTCACGGCAATAAAGTTGTGCCATGGCCACCACCGTTTTATTGTCACGCTCAAGCCTTCGCTTATCGCGCTCTCTTTGTTTTTCGATCGTATTATGCGAGCCCATTAATGATGAACTGCTTTCTTATCTTCAACTAAACAAATGCGAAGAAACTAACCGTAGATACGTTTCAACTCTGCGTAAGCTTCGTCTGCCTGATTCATTACATCAGTAATAATTTGCTTTACAGGACGAACTTCTTTTACCAAGCCTGCAATCATGCCCGCAGAGAAAGCACCGTGTTCGATGTTGCCATTGCTTGCATCAGCTACAGAACCACGGCAGAACTGATCCAACTCTTCGCTGGTTGCACCAGAATCATGCAGCTTCCAGAATGCTTCCGTGAAGGGGCTCTTGATGCAACGTACTTGCTTCTTGCCGTATTCGCCCGTCAAAACGGTATCGCAGTCAGCAGCATCAACGATCATCTGCTTATATACGTCACTTACAGGGCATTCTTCAGAAGCAAGGAATACGGTACCCATCTGAACACCTACCGCACCAAGAGCAAGCGCTGCCAAGAAGCCCTTGCCATCGGCGATACCGCCTGCAGCAATAACGGGAATATCTACTGCTTCAGCAACCTGGCGAACCATTGGATAGGTGCACATACGGCCAATATGACCGCCGCCCTCCATACCTTCTGCCACTACGGCAGTAGCGCCCAAGTCCTGCATTTTCTTTGCGGCACGTGCATGCGGAATAAGGCAAACAACCTTAACGCCACCTTCAACCAGAATAGGAACAATCGCATCAGGCTTACCAGCGCTGATCGTGCAAACAGGGACCTTGAGCTCGACACACATACGTGCACATTCTTCTACAAGATCGCTTTCCATAATCAAGTTAACAGCAAATGGCTTATCGGTTAAGGAACGCGCAATTTCAACTTGCTCTTTTACCCACTGAGCATCATGGAGCGTGGAGGCAATAACACCCAAACCACCTGCATTACTTACCGCTGCTGCAAACTTGCCATCAGTGATATGCGCCATAGCGCCTTGAATAATGGGATATTCGATGCCAAGTACATCACAAAGCTCTGTCTTCATATAGTTCCCTTCAACCTATCGCCCTGTAGCGATCTTTACCCTCAACAATTTCAATTTGGATTCTGTTTTTATTCCAACATTTGAAAGGATAGCATTTTTGCATTAAAGACGCGTGAACATCTACTGCGAATTGCGTTTGTTCTTTTCGCTTTCGTTGGAAGTTTCATCAGAGGAAGATGCCTCAGGGGTAGCGACTTCAGGATCGGATGCGTCAGTGACGGGCGTTTCTGAAACGGACGTCTCGGAAGTATCAGCAGGAGAAGATGTCTCGGAAACAGGCGTATCAGCAGTAGCTGTGTTGGAGGCAGACGCATCAGAAGCAGATATGCCAGCAACAGACGTATCAGATACAGGGGTTTTTGGAATATCGATAGGCTCTACCTCTATAATCGGAGGCTCGCCAGACGGCGCCGATGAAGGCTGCTCAGGCTGAATCTGACTTGCCTGATACGATTGTTCAGGTTGAACTGGTTGATCTGCCTGATAAGACTGACCCATCTGAGCTGCTTGGTCCACCTGACCTACGTGACCAGCCTGATAAGGCTGTGCGGATTGTTGCTGATCCGCTTGATAAGGCTGTCCTGTCTGCCCCGCCTGATACTGTTGGTTTGCCTGATAAGGCTGTCCTGCTTGATAAGGATTTTGTGTCTGGTAGGTCTGCTGCGCGGCATAGGCATCATAGCGCTGTTGAGACTGTCTTGCCTGCTCAAGCTCGAAAGGCATAGGGTCTTCTTGTCCGCCCCATAAATTAACCTGGAACTGACGAGTCCAATAACCCAAAGCACGTGAAATCAAAGCGGTAATCAAAACAGAAATAAAAGAAGAAACTACGCAGAGAATCAAAATCAAGAGCAAGATTATAACTGCAAAAATAACTGCCTGTGTCTCGTTCTGAATGAACGCAACACCAAAAATAACACTCAGGGTTACCGAGAGTCCGACAATAATAAACGCAGCAATACCTACAACTGCCCCACATATAAGCGACATACCAAAAATACGAAGCAAACCTGTGAAATCATAGCGAAGCATTGCCCAAATTTTGCCGAACTGAAAACCAGACGACAGTGTTCCGTATAATGCGCAGCGCATAGCGCCTACCCAATAGAAAAACACTACTGCAAACGTAAGCACTAATCCCGCAAGAGAAAAAACAAGCGCCATAAGCAAAGAGCCTACCCCTAAAGGAGCACTTGAAGCAGTTGCAGCCCCTAGGAAAGAAACCCCTGTAACCATGGATGTCAAAAAGCTAAAGGCACCAGGTATCAGAGAAAATACAAACCCAATTACCAAAATAAAGAAACCACGTTTGTAGAGATTTCCATCTTCATTTCCGAAAATCTTCTCAGGCATGGGACGATGCACGTTCCAAGCTATATCACGAGCCCAACCATACAGATAGCCATACACTACCAATATGCCGAAGATTGGAATAAAACACAGCAATCCCATACGAAGTATCTTCGAAAACCAACCAGGAGACTTAGTTATATCTCCCCAAGCTGCTGAAAAATATCCCTTTTCCATGTTCGCCCGCTTTCTATTTTTTCTAGCTCTCTAGCAAATCAAAACAAAATGACGCGTAAGCTATTTCATCACCTAAATCTATTCCACTATAAACGAAAAGAAGGGAAGCATATGCTTCCCTTCTTGTATACGTTTCCAATATGAAACAAAGTGTTAAGGTTGCGTTTAGAAACGCTGGACTTAAAGCAACAATGAGTTACTTCAAGGTTACAGCAGCACCAGCTTCCTCGAGCTTGGACTTCATTTCCTCAGCCTTGTCCTTAGCAACGCCTTCCTGTACAGGAGCAGGTGCGGACTCTACGAGTTCCTTAGCTTCCTTCAAGCCGAGACCAGAGATCTCACGAACAGCCTTGATAACAGCGATCTTGTTGTCACCGAAGCCTTCGAGAACAACGTCGAACTCAGACTTTTCTTCAGCAGCAGCTTCGCCAGCAGCAGGAGCAGCAGCTACAGCTACAGGAGCAGCAGCAGATACGCCGAATACTTCTTCGAGTTCCTTTACGAGCTCAGAAAGCTCGAGTGCAGGCATTTCCTTAAGTGCTTCTACAATCTCTTCACGAGTTACAGCCATGATATGACTCCTTTTCTTTTTTAAGTGCGTCTCTTATTGTTGACGCAGATAATTTCAACTTTAAGCAGCTTGCGCTGCAGGGGTGATACCAGGTGGTACCTTAGCAGCTTCTACGCTGCACGGTTGGTGACTTGCACCAGTTGCAGCGAATTTATGCTGCATCCTTCTGGTCTGCGATTGCCTGTACGCAACGTGCGAAAGCCTCCATTGGGCCATTGAGCACGCGTACGGTCTTGACCATAGGATTCTGAAGGCTGCCGAGAAGTTTGGCAATGAGTTCCTCGCGAGAAGGAAGAGCTGCAATCTTTTCAACTGCTTCAGCATCAACGAACGCGCCGTCCATGATGCCGCCCTTGATTACCAGGTTTTCGTTAGCCTTAGCAAAGTCCTTCAACGCCTTTGCAGAAGCAACAGGATCGCCCTCTGCAAATACGAAAGCGGAAGGACCAGCAAGAACCTCGTCCATTTCAGGCATATCCAGCTCTTTGAGAGCAAGGCGAACCAACTTGTTCTTATGAACCTTCATGATTGCACCAGCCTCGCGGATGCTGTTACGCAACTGCTCGGACTGCTTTACCGTAAGGCCACGATAGTCTACAACCCACATTGCTTGAATGTCGGTAAGATCTTGCTTGATCTCTGCGAGCCTTTCAGTGTTCTGTACGCTTGGCATATGTGTTGTACACCTCCTTTTCAAAGCATCCGGTTCCGCACCATTGGGTGGGTCGAGCCTTGAAAAGAACGACCCCCTGTGCTCACGACAGCAGGGGGTCGGTAAAGACTTAACATTTACTAACCACCTCGGCGGGCCACTTTCGTGATTAAACCTACTCGGTACCAGCTGTCTTGGGCAGCGGAACAGTTTTCCGTCAACACTGCAATTTTTTGCAGCCGACTTATAATTACAAAAGACGTTTTGATAGTCAAGAAGAAATCACGATAGTAAGAACAAGCACGCTACAATTTCACATTTTCTTCCCATTTTCTCCTTCTTCCTGCCATTTACTTGATTACCCTTCTCGCCTGCGAACATTACCTTGCTATTTCTTTTAGAAACCTTGAAGCTAGAAAGGTCGACGAGAAAGGACCCCTTATGAAAGTTGCGTTCTTCCCGGGTTGCATGGTTGATATGTTTTACCCCGAGGTCGGAATTGCTGCCGTTAACGTACTCGAACGCCTTGGTTGCGAAGTGGAACTTCCCGATGACCAAGTTTGCTGCGGTCAGCCTTTTTCTAATTCTGGCTACATCGAAGAAGCAAAACCAATGATGAAAAAAGTCATTGATGCTTATAGTAAATACGACACTATTGTTTCATTAACTGGTTCATGCGCTTGGGCTATCAAGGCTGAATACCCTCACTTTTTTGAAGACGATGAGGAATACAGTCGAAAAATTGCAGATCTTGCACCGCGCATCTATGAATTTACTCAATTTATTGTAGAAGTACTCGGAGTAACCGATGTTGGCGCTCACTTAGAAGGAACGGTTACCTATCACGCAAGCTGCCATCTTACTCGCATGCTCGTAGTTAAAGAGCCACCGCTTACCCTTCTTAAAAACGTTGAAGGTCTTACCTATATAGAAATGCCCGAAATGGATCGTTGCTGCGGATTCGGAGGAACGTTTAGCGTAAAAGAGCCTGAAGTATCGGGTCACATGGTGCAAGAAAAGGTTGCTTTCGCTCTTGCTACAGGTGCTGATTACTTGTGCGGAGCCGACCAGGCTTGCCTTATGAATATCAAAGGTGCCCTTGATCGCATGCGCGAACAGGGCATCGTTTCCAGCAATATGAAAGTGCTCCATATTGCTCAGATTCTCGATTCAGGATTGGAGGCGTAAAACATGTCTTCCATCATCTACGACAACGCTCCCCTAGAAGAGCGCATCCATCGCTCGCTATCTGACACCTTCAAGCATCGCGCTATCGAAACAGCACAGGATGTTATTACAGGAAAGCGCGATGCACTTGTAGCAGAAGTTGACAACTGGGAAGACTTCCGTGATCACGCTGCTGCGATTCGCGATCATGTATTAGCTAATCTTGATTACTATGTACGTGAATTTGCTATCAATGCAGAAAAGAATGGAGCCCATGTTTACTTCGCTCCCACCGACACCGATGCTCTTGAGTGTATCTTAGATATCTTTGAAGATCTTGGTGCTACCTCATGCGTAAAATCCAAGAGCATGATGACCGAAGAAATTGGTCTAAACAAATTCTTGGAAAAACACGGTATCTCCGCCATAGAAACTGACTGCGCCGAACACATTATTCAAACCGCAGGAAATGCACCTTCTCATATTGTTGTTCCTGCACTTCATTTCGATCGTACTTCCATTCGAGATCTGTATCAGCAGCGTAAAGGTTATACAGGAAGTGACGATCCCGAAGAAATTACCCGTTTCTTGCGTAAAATCTTACGCCCAGAATTCATGAGTGCCTCTGTTGGTGTTACGGGATGCAACTTCGGCGTTGCTGAAACAGGATCATGCACCCTCGTTTCCAACGAAGGTAATGCACGCATGACTTCAAGCATTCCAGAAACCCAAATTGTTGTTATGGGCACCGAACGTATTGTTCCCGACTTGCGCTCGCTTGATGTTTTCATGAAACTGCTCGTTCGCAGTGCTGTTGGCGCAAAAATCTCTGGTTCGTTTTCCGTCAATACGGGACCTCGTCGCGAAGGCGAAGCAGACGGGCCCAAAAACGTACATATTGTTATTGTCAACAATGGACGTACCAATATACTTGGCAGTGAGTTTAAGCCTATGCTGCGTTGCATTCGCTGTGGTGCCTGCATGAATTCGTGCCCTGTATATCGCCACATTACTGGTCACGGCTACGGCTCTATCTATCCAGGCCCTATGGGCATTGTGCTTACCCCCCTTCTTGTGGGATATAAAGAAACCGCAAAGCTTCCCTATGCTTGTTCGCTTTGTGGATCGTGCGCCGATGTATGCCCTGTAAAAATTCCTCTTCCTGCTCTTATTGCACAGCACCGTCGCAATATCGTTTCTTTGGGATATGTGTCACCTGCAGAAAAAGCAGCGTTCACTGCTGCTGCAGCAACGTTCTCTAGCCGCGCCCTTTACGGTATGGCAACCAGCGTTGCTCCTTCTGTGATGAAAGCGCTTACTGGCAACACCAACCAGATCGATAGAAGCTCAACCTTTATTCCCGTATTAAATGGTTGGACTGCTTCGCGCAACTTAGATCCTATGAGCAAACAGAAATTCCGTAGCTGGTTTGCTCAGCACAAAAAGCAGGAAGCGAATGCCAAACGCTCTAAAACCGCACAGGAAATATCTGCTGCTGCAACCCGCGTCCACAAAGCACTCGAGAAGACCATGGACAAAAAGGTAGCTGATGTAACCATGTCTACCACTTCTGAACGAAAGGAGGGCTAAATGAGTACGGTAAGCCTTGAAGAATTCTTGAAGCCCATTTCAAACGCACTTGGTCGTACTGAGCCTCCTTCAAGCGTTGATGTCTGCCAGGCAACAAAAGCACCTCTTGCAAGTGATTTTCATGCCTACACCACCGAAGAACTTGCTTCGTGGTTTATCCAAGAAGCTCAAAAGATGGGCACGATGGTAAAAGAGGCAACTCCTAGCAGCGTAGCATCTGCCGTTGTTGATTTGGTCAATCAGTTTGGCGAAGGCGGACACGTAATCTATGCCGATGTGTCAGAGATAGACGAATACCAGATCCCAGAAGCTTTAAGCAACGAATCACTTGAAGCTATTCGTTGGGATCCTTCCAGCCGAGAAGCAAGTGTGGGTCGCGCAGAAAATGCCGATGTAGGTATTACGGTGGCTAGTGCAGGTATCGCTGAAACAGCGACTATCATTCAGAAATGTACCGCCCAATCGGGTCGCTCTATATGCCTGCTTCCCATCGGGCATATCGCACTACTTCGAAAGAAAGACATCTTCCCTTACATGACTCAGCTCATGGACGACTGGGAAGAAAAGGTGGCCGCAGGCGAAGCTATGCCTTCAAACTATACCTTTATCAGTGGTCCATCTAACACTGCCGATATCGAATTGGTTCGCGTAGTAGGAGTTCATGGTCCTGTACATGCAGGAGTCATCTTGATTGACGAGGAGTAATTACTGCTTGTAGTCTTATCTGCAAGAAAAGGTCTCAGCTTACCGTTTCGCTGTTCAAAAGGCTTCGCACCTGCGAAGCCTTTTTCATGCGCTTCACTGCATCATGCCTAATTTACACGCGCATTCTTTGAATGCGCTGTTTATAAACTATGCTTTCTGAGTTCACTTCGCCCTTTTCTTGCAGATAAGACGCAAAGTTTAATCACTGTTTGCCGTTTATGAGAAGTCATTTCTTCACGTCGTTATGAAAAGCAATAATTAATGTTCTGATTCAGTGATATCCAAATCTTTTGGAATTAAACGATACGCCAGATACGCCACAAGAAGCATCACTATCCCACCGACCACCGAAGTAATAACAATAGAATCACTAAAGGAGCGAGAACCCGCCACGATTAATTCCGTAGCACCAGTTTCTTGTGCGATAGGTACCGCTGCGGCATAAGACTGCATAGCTTGATCTACCAAAGACTGATCAAGACCTGATTCAACAAGAGCTTGCGCGTTTAACCCCAATCGATACACCACCGAAGCAACGCTGCCCATAATTGCCACGCCTAATACATTACCCAAATCGTAGGCAATTTCTTCAATAGCTGCAGCACTTGAAGCTTTAGTGGGTGGCGTTGAATTCATAATTGCAGCAGAACCAATTGCCAACACTCCCGTACCAACACCAACTAAGGCACTAGAAATTGCAACGGGAATATAGGTAAGGTTTCCTCTAAATGGCAATAACATAAGCATGGCAAATGCAGCAATAAGCAGACCAATCACCAATACTTTATGGGCAGGAAAACGCATAGCTAGCGCAGGCGCAGAAGCACCCGCAATAAGAGAAGCAATGGCGAGCGGCAAAAGTTTCACGCCAGATTCCAAAGGCGTGCTTCCATCAACAAGTTGCAACCATTGCGCAAGCAAAAACAGCAATGCCGCCATAGCAAACATCGAACCTAACGCTACAAGCACGCCTCCGGTAAACATACGGTTTTTAAAAAGCGTAACGTCAATAAGTGGCGTATTGGTGCGAAGAGCACGAATTACGAACAACACAATGCAGAGTATTCCTACCATAATGGCAATAAGCGCAGCGATATCACTCGGACTCATTTCTGCAGCAAGACGCTTAATGCCCCACATTAAACTTGCCATTCCCACTAAAGAAATTAAGGCAGCAGGAATATCCCAAGGACCATTGCCTACAACATGAATCTCTGGCAAGACAAACACTCCCACAAGCAGCACCAATGCCATCAAAGGAATATTTACCAAAAATGCAGCATGCCAGCTTAAATGCTCTAAAAGAAAACCACCGATAATAGGACCAAGCGCCATACCCAGTCCTCCCAAAACCGACCACGCCGCCAGAGCAAAAGCTCGCTCTTTAGCATCGGTAAAGATATTTCGAATCATCGAAATAGTAGTGGGCATTATCATTGCAGCGCCTAACCCCAAAAAGGCACGGATAGCAACGACCTGCCAAGGAGTATTCGCCCCCACAATAAGTGCGCTGCCAATACAGAATACGAGTGCACCACCAAGAAGCATTTTCTTTCTGCCTATACGGTCGGATAGCGAACTGGCCGACACCAGCAAACCCGCAAGCACAAGTGAATAAGCATCCACGATCCAAAGTTGCTCATCTGAAGTTGGTTGTAATTCTGCCGTCATACTAGGAAGGGCTACATTGAGTACTGTTAAATCTATTGACAGAACAAACTGCGCAAACAAAAGCACCATAAGTGCAGCCCACCTATGCATGCGTGAAAGCACTGGAACCTGCGCCTTTACCTGATCTGGTTTACTTGATGCGTCAGCGTATTTTACTGGCGTATCGAGCGGCATAGAATCTAACCTCCTCGGCTTTTTCACTTAGAAACACGGAAAAAGCTGGGAGTTTTACCTCCCAGCTTTTATTGCGACTTTATTTGCTCGTGCTCGACGCTAGAACTTACGCCGCTACGCCGTTTTCTGCACCTGTGGCAGCATTATCTGCCGTTGCAGAATCTCCTGCTGCAGCATTTGAATCTTGATTCTGGTTAACTGGCTGACTAATAGAATCAACCGTTACCAATGATCCGCCGCCCTTAGAGAAGTTAAGCGTAATGTCGTCGCCTTCCTTGTAACGAACGATGTCTACGATATCTGCAACAGAACAATCATAGAGCGTATCGTTGCCCGCAAGCATTACGTAGTAGTGAGTGTCACCACCAAGAACGACTGGCGATATCAGCGAAATCGTACCTGTAGCCGAACCTTCCGTTACAGTAGATTCCTCTTCACTGCCTTGAATCTCAATGCCATTGCTCCTCAAAAGCTGCTTGTATGCATCTTCTGTTTCCTCAATGGTGTTACCAACCGCTACATTCTGATAACGCTGAATATCAATCATGGCATACATCTTTACCAAACCAGCACTGTCCTTAAGAGCAATGAAGTAAGTAGGCTGTCCACCAACGTTGATAAGCAATGGGAAGGTTGCAGTGTAGCGCATTTGCTGTACCTGACCTTCAGCGGAACTCATAGCAGAATCTTCTGTTGCACCCGCTACTGGGTAGAACTTGGATTCGGCGGTACGCTGATTAATCAAGACAAAACCGATAATTGAATTGTCGGATGTTGCAGAAGTTACACCGCTGTATACCCATACGTCATCATCTTTAACAACATAGTTGTAGCCAAGATTGCCATCAGTTCCAGGAGTGGTCTGACGAACACCGCTCTGACCAAGCCAGGAGTTAATCCAACCGCCAGAAAGCGAACCGCTCCAGTTGTACTGTTCAATCAACAATTCAGCAGGATAAGCGCGGTCTACCCATTGAGGAACATCCTCAATAGCAAGGTCTTGGCACTCGCCGGTATTTGCGTCACACATAATAACGCGTGAAACCGTCTGACCACCGAATAGGCCAACCTTAAAGTCCATTACGGGATACAGCCAATAAGGCTTGCCGTTGTCGTCAATTTCAAAAGACTTATCACCCAAGATATAGAACGGATAAGAAAGCTGAACATGACGATCTACGTTATTGAACAGCGGATCAGAGTCAGAATAGTAAATTGGCTCGTCAAGACGAACGATCTGCGTATCCTGCGTGCTCATGTTTACAATGACGTATCCAGGAATACCCGTGTCTTTGTTTGACCACCACTTAAACAGGTCAGCATAGTTCAAAGGACTTACGCGAACAGGTGAATCCTGATAGTTGATCTGTGTATAGATGTCGTCAATAACATACTGACTTACATAGTCAGCCATCGCGCCCATGGTGCGGTTACCCAGCAGCATTGCGGAATCGCGATCAATAAACGGGATTTCAGAATAGTCGACTTCTTGAATATCCGTTGCGAAGTCCGTTTCTTCAGTTTGCAAAATGGTTGCATACTTTTCTGCATTGCCTGGGAAAAGGCTCAACGAAAGCAGTGCACCCACCAATCCAACTGCCGCAATAACCAGCGGAATAAACATAAGAATTTTAAAGCGCTTTGACTTCTTTTCGCTCTTCTCTCGTTTACCCATACCATTGGCATAGATTTGCTTAAACGAGAAGAAGATTAAAAACGACGGCAGCAAAATAAAGATTGCTAGCGCAAACCACAGATCTACACTGTGGATGTTAATGGGTGGATGGAACCACCAATAACAAAATGCAAGTACCAATACGACCAGCACAGCAATAATAATAAGCGCCTTTTTGCTCATCTGTGACAAAGCGTCACGGAATGCGCTGAATTCATTGCCGCCAGGACGATGGCCACCACGACGTGGACCTCCTGCAGGTCCATCTGAATCGCCGCCATTAGCTCCAGCACCACCAAATCCAGCGCCGCCCTGAGCGGCACCAAATTGCTTTAGCAAGTCTGCCCAACTGACTGGTCCTTGATTATTCGGATCTGCCATAAGGCTCCTTCCTCTTGTATACGTAAATAGTTATTGTATCTGATTATTCGCGCAGAAAACATGCAGTTCATGTAAAACAAAAGGCGCACAAGAATAACTTGTGCGCCTTACCTAAAGTAAAGTCAGTTTTACCAGGATTTCTTTACGTCTATAAGCCTTCCATTGCGAAAAAACTTTCACAAAACCCTTGTCACAAAACAACAGAGTTACTCAAATTTGGCAACCCCACAAAACAACTGAGCTACTCTTATCCAACCGCCTTACGCAAGAGAGCGCAATACGTACTGCAAAATACCTCCGTTGTAGTAATATTCGCCCTCCGTTGGAGTATCGATGCGAACTATTGCGTTAAAGGCAACCGTTATACCATCCGTCTTTGTTGCAGTAACACCAACGGTAGATGGATTAGGCAAGCCTTGAGAGAAATCAATCGCATCTACGCTGATAGTTTCACTGCCATCCAAACCAAGCGTCTCAGCATTTTGGCCCTCTTCAAACTGCAGCGGCAAAATACCCATACCAATAAGATTAGAGCGATGAATACGCTCGAAACTTTCTGCGAATGCAGCACGAACTCCTTGAAGCATAGGACCTTTAGCTGCCCAGTCGCGCGAAGAGCCGCTGCCGTACATCTTGCCCGCAAGCACTACCAAGGGAATGCCTTCTTCTTGATAATGAGCCGCAGCATCATAGACTGCTTTTATTTGTCCATCAAGAAAGTCTTTGGTCCAGCCACCCTTCTTGCCTTCGGCAAGCTTATTAGTCAGTTTCACGTTAGCAAAGGCACCACGCATCATAACTTCATGGTTACCACGACGTGCTCCATAGGTATTGAACTCAGCAGGTGCTACTCCATGCTCTTCTAAGTAGCGAGCTGCAGGCGAATCATTAGCAATGGAACCAGCTGGCGATATATGATCGGTGGTAATAAAGTCGCCCAAGTTCAAAAGCACACGAGCATTATTAATATCAGCTGGAGCCTTTGCTTCGCGGGTCATGCCATCAAAGTATGGAGCACGACGCACATAGGTCGAATCTGGATCCCATGCAAATACATCGCTTGCTTCCCTACTAAGAGATTGCCAAGCCTCATCGCCAGCAAATAACCCAGCTCCCGCTCGATCAAATATCTCCTTAGTGCAGCAACGCGCAAGAAGGTCTTGAACTTCAGCATTATCAGGCCAAATATCGCGCAAGTATACTTCGGTTCCATCCCCTTTAACCCCTAGTGGCTGAGTTTCGAAATCGAAATCCATGGCGCCTACCAGTGAATAGGCAATTACTAACGCGGGCGCACACAGATAGTTCTGCGACACATCAGGAGAAATACGTCCTTCAAAATTACGATTACCAGAAAGAATGCTTGCAAGCTCAATTTCGGAAGCAATTTCGTGCAAGGCAGGCAATACAGGGCCTGAATTGCCAATGCAGCTCATGCAACCAAAACCGCAGGTATAGAAGCCCAAATCGCGCAGCGCAGGCATTAATCCTGCAGCGTCTAAGATATCTTCAGTAGCGCGAGAACCAGGAGCAAGAATGGTCTTTACCCATGGCTTTGGCTGCAAGCCTGCCGCTGCCGCATTTCGCGCCAGAACACCAGCTGCCAACATCATGCTTGCATCGGTTGCCGTGGTGCAACTCGTTACTGCAGCAATAGCAAGAGCGCCATGGGTTAGCGCATATTTCTCGCCCAACAGTTCAACTTCAACCGTTTTTTGAGTATCAAGGTTTCTTTGAGCACAAATTGCTTCGAAAGATTGTTTTGCTTTTGCCACATCAATGCGATCATGAGGACGAGAGGGACCTGCGACGCTTCGAGTAACGCTCGATAAATCAAGCTCAAGCACCTTAGAGTACACGCGTGTTGGTGCACTCGGATCATTCCAGAAGCCCTGCGCTTTCGCATACGCTTCAACCAACGCAACCTGCTCGGGAGTTCTTCCCGTTAGCTCAAGGTATTCAAGCGTTTTATCATCAACGGGGAATAACGTACACGTTGAGCCGTATTCAGGAGTCATATTAGAAATGCAAGCACGCTGAGTTGCGCTTAAGCTATCAAGACCTTCGCCAAAGCATTCTACAAAGCAGCCCACAACTCCTTCAGCACGAAGCATTTGTGCAAAGGTAAGAGAAACGTCCATTGCACTTACTTCAGGAGAAAGCTTACCCGTAAGTTTTACGCCAATAACACGAGGAACCAACGTAGTAATAGGCTGGCCAAGTGCTGCTGCTTCTGCCTCAATACCGCCAACACCCCATCCCAAAACACCAATACCATTTGCTGTGGGCGTATGGGAATCAGTACCTACTAAAGTGTCGAAATAAGCAACAATTCCCTCTTCGTCTTCGCGAGTCATAACAACTGACGCAAAGCGCTCAATATTGAGCTGGTGGCAAATGCCTGCTCCAGGAGGTACAATGCGTACATTTTCGAAGGATTCCTGCGCCCACTTCAGAAATTCGTAACGTTCTTTATTTCTGTCAAATTCCAATGCCATATTCTGTTCAAGAGCACCTGCACAGCCTGCAACATCGGCAATAACCGAATGATCAATGACCAAATCACAAGGAACCTGAGGATTGATGTTTTTAGGATCTCCCCCTAATTCCATACAGGCTTCACGCATAACCGCAAAGTCAACAAACACAGGAACGCCAGTAAAATCCTGAAACAAAACGCGAGCAGGGCTGAATTCAATTTCATTCCCAACCTCGCCTGCAAGACCCGCCTCCATCAGTCGTTCCGACAATTCCTTGGCTCGTTCATCGCTTGGCGCTAAGCGCAAAATATTTTCCAGAAGAACCGTAAGCGAAAAAGGCAGCTTCTCGTGTCCCTGAATGCCAGAAACGGGATAATACGTATATGTCTTATCTCCCACATTCAGAATCGCTGATCGGTTGTTCATTAGACCCTTCCTTCCCGAGAAGCAACACGCCTCCCGCTTTGGTTCTATAAATATATCTTTACTGCTCTAACGCACCGATAAGTGCATCAGTAAACTGGGTACACGTTGCAGGCTGCTGGTTTGAACCAAGAGCTTTGCAAATGTCAGCTGTTAGAACACTGCCTTCTGCATAAACCTTACGGACCGCTGCCCTTATTCGCTCGGCAATCTCAAGTTCCCCTAAATGATCAAGCATCATAGCAGCCGAAAGAACTTCTGCTGTGGGGTTGCACATATCCTTACCTGCAATATCAGGTGCAGAACCATGCACTGCTTCAAAGATGGCATATTCAGAACCGATATTTGCGCCTGGCGCAATTCCCAAACCGCCAACAAGGCCAGCGCAAAGATCACTTGCGATATCGCCATATAGATTAGGGAAAACAATAACGTCAAACTGAGAAGGATCCATAACAATATTCATACAGAACGCGTCAATAATATTGTCGTTAAATTCAACTTTTCCTTCGTATTCTTTTGCAACCTCACGCGCAACCTTCAAAAACAAACCATCAGAATACTTCATGATATTTGCTTTATGAGCTGCGGTAACCTTCTTGCGACCATGCTTCAAGGCGTACTCGAAAGCGAAGCGAACAATATTTTGTGTTGCGGTAACAGAAATAGGCTTGATAGAAATGCCTGAATCAGGACGAATGGTTCCCGCATTGTGATCTTTGCAAAAAGCAATAAGATCTGCCGCTTCAGAACTACCCTCTTCAAATTCGATACCCGCATACAGGTCTTCCGAATTTTCGCGAACCACTACCAAATCAACGCCATCATAACGACCGCCTGCTCCTGGAATAGACATGACAGGACGAAGGCATACATTTAAATCAAGAGTTTTACGCAAAGCAACATTTACGCTACGAAAACCTGTTCCTACAGGAGTAGTGATAGGACCTTTGATGGCAACTTTATTGCGACGAACAGCTTCAATGGTGCTTTCAGGTAAAGGAGTTCCACAGGAATCCATCATATGAGCGCCAGCTTCAGCAATCTCCCACTCAATATCAGCTCCAGCCGCTCGTACTACACGCTGCATAGCGGAAGTTGTTTCTGGACCAATACCATCTCCAGGAATCAACGTAACGGTATGCTTTGCCATCGAATCACTCCTTAGTAATCGTAGAAAAAGCCTTACAAATGCATCTCTTGCTCAGTTGGTGTACCGCTGCCTGCATATTTAGGGTGCACCTAGAACACGTAGCATACGCATTCAGCGCATATACTCAACACGCTTTGAGATACTCTTTGATAGTGTAGCTTTGTAGCGCTCTATCATAGTGGAGTATGAAGAAATGTAACGTAGATTTCTCTACACGGACACATACACAGGATAACTGTGCAACAAAAAGGCGAACGGGTATCTGTTCGCCTACAATCTAACACGTAGCCTATTCGGTTCAAACGTTAGCGCACTGCCCTAGGAAAGATTGTCGATAATTTGCTGACTGCGACGCTTCAGAGCACCTTTGCCATGTTGGGCATCAAAAGCGACACGCTCTTTAAGGCCTTCTTTCACTTCAGGAGCAAGCTTGCCCGCAGAAAAAGCAATAATTGCTACGAGCATATCCTGATATTCATAGTCGCCGTGATAGCACTGAATAGCTTCATCTAAGAGCGGCCATACTTTTTGAGAGCGGTTTTCAGTAGTTGCCCCTAAAGCACACAAAAAACGTAGAGCAGCAAGACGAACGAAACCGTTATCTTCATCAAAGAGTGCGGTTTCTGCCCCCGCGATACCTTTATCGCAAGTACGCGACTCAAAAGGAACCAGCTCAGTTAATACATCAAGAGATTCCCATCGAGTTTGTGCTTCTGGACGATTGAGCGCATCAATAAAATCGTTAGCATAAGAAACAAGGGCTTCAGGATTGATTTTTGCTACCTGAGCAAGCACAGAAGCGGCATTTTGGCGATCACGACGCGTTGATCCTGATAAAGCAAGAACAACTTCTTTGATCAAATCCTCGGACTGAAGAAGTTGTACTGCAAGATCTTTTGCGCTCTGCGTTTTTTCGCTCATGAAGTTCCTCCGATCGGTGCCAAGGCACCTGTTACGTATGCAATCCTCTGTAAATACAGTGCATGCAGCCTGAAAGCATCAATATTTATAAAAGTTAATTATCACATTTTATTATAGTCGCAATGCAAAAAACTTCGAGGAGTATCGGTAGTCGAAAACGTCAAATCAACAAAGGACATAACCCTATTCTTTGCAGGCTTCCGCAAAATAATCTATAAGAAATTTCTTGAGCGCATCAACCTTAGGCGAAGAAGGCGCGTTTTCTGGCACACGCAAATAGAGGTAGCGCGTTCGTTTAACATCGCTCAAAGGAACATAGACTAAATCGTCTCTGCTGTCGTTTGCCCAGGTTACTACTGGTGCAAGCGTAATTCCTACTCCGCGAGCTACCAATTCTTGAATCTGTATATAAGATTGGTTTTCCATATACAAATTTGGACTAAAACCTGCTTCCTGGAACATACTGTCCACAATGTTTCGTAACGAACCTACGCAATTAACGATGAAAGGCTCATTTACCAAATCTGCCAGCGCTACCGACTTTTTAGTAGCGTAAGGCGAATCCTTTGATACAAGAAGAGAAATTTTTTCTCTTCCCAATAGCGTATATTCGCCCCCTTGATGATATTTCGGAGACGCGAAGAAAATAAGATGTGGTATTTCTTCGGTATATTCGGTCTTTTTCGAATCGCTTACACGCAGAAGTACTCGTGGATGCATTTCTTTAAAACGCATAAGGATCGTTTCGTTGTTTCCCATAGGAACAGGAGCGTACAACGTAATAACATGCTCTTTTTTCTTTTGATATAGCTCGACCTCAAGAGAAACTCTATCGAGTGCATTGAGCGCCGTATTGGCGCAGCGAAGGGCAATTTTACCCGCGTCATTCAAAACAAGCGTTCTTCCCTTTCTATCAAAAAGTTGAACACCTGTTTCCTCTTCAATCTGACGCAACGCACGAGAAAGAGAGGGCTGTGAAATATGAAGCTTATCTGCTGCTTCACTCATGGTTTTTGATTCAGCAATTGCTTTAAAGTAATACAACTGATGAAAGTCCATTTGTCCCCCTCTTTTCGTTTGTAGGTGTAATACAGAGGCCCTGCAGACCGCAGTCTGCAGGGCCTTAATTTGGCTAGTGACTATTCCTCTGGGAACAATTCATCCAAGATTTCCTGAGTTGGCATCTTAACGCCGTACCAAATTTCTTCACCGGTAGCAGCTTGCTCGATCATCATGCCAATACCGCCGATAATCTTGCAGCCCTTTGCCTCAGCATCTTTGAGGATCTGGGTCATGCGAGGATGATAAACAGCGTCAGCTACAACCATACCTTCTTTGATAAGTTCAGCAGGTACTGGAGTTTGACCAGCGCTGTCGCCCATACCAACAGGAGTAGCATTGATAAGAATATCAGACTCAGCAATAGCTTCCTTCATTTCATCCTTATTTTCAAAAGCATGAAGAATCATTTCTGCGCCTGTCTTTTCCTGAACGCGAGGAAGAAGATCAGTTGCACGAGTGTAAGAAGGACCACCTTCACGTGCAAATACATGCACCTTCTTGGCACCATCAAGAGCAGCCTGAACCAAAATTGCAGAACCTGCACCACCAGGGCCAACTACCGTAATGGTTTTGCCTTCAATTTCTTCGCCATGATTACGGATGTTCTGCATCATGCCAGTACCATCGGTGTTATGACCGGTGATCCTGCCGTCTTCTTCCTTCTTCAAGACGTTTACCGCACCCATCAGCTCTGCACTGTCTGAAAGACCGTCAAGCAAAGGAATAATAGCTTGCTTGCACGGCATGGTTACGTTGCTACCATCCCAGCCGTCCATGCGCTTCATAGCAGCAATGATGTCGGGCAGATCATCTTGCTTAACATCAAACACGATGTAGATAGAGTCTACGCCCAACTTTTCAAAGGAAAGGTTGTGAGTAGCTGGTGACATCGAGTGACGAATTGGGCTACCCAGCAAGCTGATAAGGTGGGTATGACCACTGATTTGAATTTTCTCTGGCATAATTATTCCCTCTTTCTCCTTGTGTACCTTATTTTTAGTCTAAAACCTAGAAACTAACTTCATTTATGCAAATACTTCGTGTAAGTCATCCATGATGCGAATAGCTTGCTTTACCTGAACCTGACCAGGTGCAGAAGCCTTTTCGAGCGAGCAGAATGTAATACCAGATCCAAACAGCTCTCCAGCCAAGCGGGTAATGCTTCCTTCACGACCCATTGCCATAGTCAACAGAGGTTTGTCGCTGTGAATATGAGACATTTCTTCGGTTGCGGCCAAAAGCTTCAGCGCATCTTGAGCACTATTTGCCATGGTTGCAATCTTAGGAATATCAGCACCCAAATCCGCCATATGAGTAAGAAGGTTTACCATCCATTCAACCGAAGGAGTTCCTGCAAAGTTGTGATAAGAAATAACGGTCTTTACGTTATGTTTCTTTGCACATTCAACCAATTCGAGAACAGCGGCATCGCCAATCCAGGTTTCAATATCAACCAAGTCCACTGCCTCAGCCTCAATGATTGCCTTATTAAGTGCAACATATTCCTCTACAGGAATCGTAAGCTGACCGCCTTGGCTCGTAGAACGGAACGTAAATAAATAAGGATTATTAGGAAGTGCTTTACCAATTTCTTTAGAATGTTCTGCCATCTTTTGTGGGTCATGTACATCTGCTGCAAAATCGCCACGCCACTCAAAGCATTCAACGCCAGACTCGATACCCTTTGCGATTAATTCAATGTTTTCGTCAACCTGAGCGCCCATAAGAGAAATGATTGTCTTTGGACGACCTTCCCCAAGTTTGATCCCTTTAATATCAAGTGCCTGAACCATATTTCCTCCTGGAATGAAAACCTTTAACTAAGATACTTACCTATCAACAATTCGTATATTATCGTTAAATTGATTAGCAGATTATATAGTTTAAGTATCTCTTTATTACATTTGAGGTATATATTTCAGCTTTTGCGTATGCCTTATGCATCAATTAAGGTATATCGAGATTTTGGCTAAAGAAAAGCAGTTTGCTGCAGATTAAAAAAAGAATCTGTATTGCCTTACAGCCAATGAAGGATAACGATTTATTGTTCAAAAGCCCCTAATTAACAGCTCAGAATATATGCAACAAAAAAAGGCGCCTCCTTTACGGAGACGCCTTAACGTCATAACGGTAAACGAAATACGTTACTCAGCAGTGGTGTATTCGCGATTTACAGAGCTATCAACAGGAACGCCAGGGCCCATAGTAGAAGTAACCGTAACGGACTTTACATACTTACCCTTAGCAGCTGCTGGCTTCATGCGAAGAATTTCGTCATATACAGCGCCGTAGTTTTCAGCAAGCTGCTCAGCAGTGAAGGAGCACTTACCGATAATTACATGGCAGATACCATAACGGTCAGCACGATACTCAACACGGCCACCCTTAAGCTCTTTAATTGCCTTAGCAACATCTGGAGTAACGGTACCAAGCTTAGGATTAGGCATCAAGCCACGAGGACCAAGAACCTTACCAAGACGGCCAACCTTAGCCATCTGGTCTGGAGTAGCAACCGTAGCGTCAAAGTCAAGCTTGCCAGCCTGAATGTCAGCTACCAAGTCGTCAGAACCTACAGTGTCAGCGCCTGCTTCTTCTGCAGCACGAGCAGCATCGCCTTCAGCAAAAACTGCAACACGTACAGTCTTACCGGAGCCGTTAGGAAGGCTTACTGTGCCACGAAGCTGCTGATCTGCCTGACGGGTGTCAATACCCAGACGGAAATGAGCCTCTACAGTTTCATCAAAGTTAGCAGGATGAATTTCCTTAACTAAAGCAAGAGCAGAAAGTGGAGCATAGTTCTTGCCTGCTTCGATTTTGGCCTTAGCCTCATCATATTTCTTAGACATTAATAATTCCTTTCGTGGTATGGCGAGTATGTTCTACTCTTCCACCTATCAGCTAGTACAGTATGCACGAGCTGGTTTTAATAACAGATAAAGCTGCTAAATTATTCAGCAGATTCGCCCTGGAGCAAAGCAGCCAAACGACGGGTAACCTTGTACTCCTTCTTAGGAGCGCGGCCTTCGATGGTAACACCCATGGAACGTGCAGTACCAGCAACGATTTCCATAGCTGCTTCGATGGTGTTTGCATTCAGGTCAGGCATTTTAATCTCAGCAATTTCACGAAGCTGATCTTCAGTGAGCTGACCAACCTTCTTGAGCTGAGGAATACCAGAACCACCCTTGATACCAAGCTTTTCCTTAATAAGGAATGCAGCTGGAGGGGTCTTCAATACGAAGTCAAAGGTCTTGTCTTCGTATACGGTGATTTCTACAGGAATGATAGTGCCTGCTTTGTCCTGCGTTGCAGCATTGAATGCCTGGCAGAACTGCATAATGTTTACACCCTGAGCGCCCAATGCAGGACCTACAGGAGGTGCGGGATTTGCAGCACCAGCTGGAATCTGGAGCTTAACGAAACCGCTTACGTTTTTATCAGCCATTTCAGTTGCTTCCTTTCGACTGAAATAATTTGCTTACCGTTCTATGACAAGCGATTTTCGTGAGAAGCCCCGTCCACATACGGGCACGAAATCGCATTGTTGTCAAAATTAAATGTTTGCTACCTGATCGAAGGAAAGTTCTACTGGTGTTTCACGACCAAAGATAGAAACAAGAACTTTAACCTTACCAGCTTCAGGAGAAACCTCAGAAACCACGCCATCAAACTCAGCAAGAGGACCTGAAACAACCTTAACTGACTGACCAACCTCAAGGTTAGTGGAAGTCTTCTTAGGTGCCTCACGAGACGTGCGCTTCATGATCTTGTTATATTCTTCGCGAGTAAGAGGAGCTGGATTTCCCTGACTACCCACAAAGCCTGTAACACCAGGAGTGTTACGAACCGCAGCCCAGCTGCGATCATCAAGTTCCATGCGGACAAGCACATAACCAGGAAATACTTTCTTATCGCTTTCCACACGACGTCCGCCTTCTTTAATTTCCGTAACCGTTTCAGTTGGAATTTCGATAGCGAACACATTGTTTTCGAGACCCATAGTTTCAATACGTGTCTCTAAGTTTTTCTTCACCTTATTCTCGTAACCTGAATAGGTGTGAAGTACATACCATTTCTTCGTCATGGATTAAGCCCCCAAACCAGAAATAGCCATAAGAATCGGGGTAACTACCCAGTCGTCCAAAACGACAACAAATACACCGAAGAACAGCAACGCCACAATTACAACGCCCGTCCACTGCAAAACTTCTTGCTTGGTAGGCCATGTAACACGACGCATTTCAGAACGAACTTCAGAAAGGAAAGCAAAACGCTTCTTCTTTGGCTTCTCTGCCTTCTTTGGCTTCGATGCGGGTGTAGAAGATGCTTGCGTGGCCTTTGCGGGAGACTTCTTAAAACCAAAACGCTTTTTTGGTTGCTCCTCAACAACTACCGGAGTAGCCTCAGCCTGCTTTGCGCGCTCTTTTTTAGCTGCACGATTGGCAGACGCTTTCGCTCTCTGTGTTTTAGACTTCTTTGCCATACAACTTTCCTGCTCTGGAAATTACTACTCTATACGCCAAATAAGCAGCCCATGAGCTGCTCATTAACAAGCTGGCAGGCCAGGAGGGACTCGAACCCCCAACATGCGGTTTTGGAGACCGCCGCTCTACCAATTGGAGCTACTGGCCTATATATTGCCTAATCTTAGCGAGTTTCTTTATGCAATGTGTGATGTCCACACCATTTGCAATATTTCTTGAACTCAATACGATCGGGATTGTTCTGCTTGTTCTTCTTGGTCGTATAATTTCGACGCTTGCATTCAGTGCATGCAAGAGTGACCAAAGTACGCATCAATACTCCTTAACTTACCTAGTAGCATTCTTGCCATTGCATCATGATCAATCAAGAGGGAGTCCGTCCGAAGACGAACTCCCTAAAGAATTCAAAAGGTAGATCAATCGTTGTTATTTGATGATCTTGGTTACACGACCGGAACCAACGGTGCGACCACCTTCACGGATAGCGAAGCGAAGGCCTTCTTCCATAGCGATTGGATGAATGAGTTCGCCGCGGAGCTCAACGTTGTCGCCAGGCATAACCATTTCGGTGCCCTCTGGAAGATGTGCAACACCAGTAACGTCGGTGGTGCGGAAGTAGAACTGTGGACGATAGCCATCGAAGAATGGGGTGTGACGTCCGCCTTCTTCCTTGGTAAGGATGTAAACCTGACCAACGAACTCAGAGTGAGGGGTAACAGAACCTGGCTTTGCAAGTACCTGGCCGCGAACGATGTCTTCGCGCTTAACGCCACGGAGCAAGCAGCCGATGTTGTCGCCAGCCTGAGCTTCGTCGAGCAGCTTACGGAACATTTCGATACCGGTGCAAACCGTCTTTTCGGTTTCCTTGATACCAACGATTTCGAGTTCGTCGTTTACATGGAGAACACCGCGCTCTACACGACCAGTAGCTACGGTACCACGGCCAGTAATGGTCATGGTGTCTTCAACAGCCATCAAGAATGGCTTGTCTACGTCACGCTCTGGGGTAGGAATGTAGGAGTCTACAGCGTCCATGAGCTCCCAAATCTTTTCCTGCCATTCTGCGTCGCCCTCGAGAGCCTTCAAAGCAGAACCACGGATGATTGGGGTGTCGTCTCCTGGGAATTCATAGCTGTTGAGAAGTTCGCGAACTTCCATCTCAACGAGCTCGAGGAGCTCTTCGTCGTCAACCATGTCGCACTTGTTCAGGAAAACAACGATGTAAGGTACGCCTACCTGACGAGCAAGCAGGATGTGCTCGCGGGTCTGAGCCATAGGGCCGTCGGTAGCAGCGATTACGAGGATAGCACCGTCCATCTGAGCAGCACCGGTGATCATGTTCTTTACATAGTCAGCGTGGCCTGGGCAGTCAACGTGTGCGTAGTGACGGGTGTCAGTTTCATACTCAATGTGAGCAATGGAGATGGTAATACCGCGTTCGCGCTCTTCAGGAGCCTTATCGATGTCTTCAAATGCGGTGAAGTCTGCGGTAGCAGTACCGTGAGAACCGTCGTTAGAAGACAGGGTCTTGGAGATCGCAGCGGTCAGCGTGGTCTTGCCGTGGTCAACGTGGCCAATAGTACCAATGTTAACATGTGGCTTAGTACGCTCGAACTTTTCCTTAGCCATTATTCCTCCTAGTTTGTTGGAAGGCGCGTTCTTTTGAACGCTAAACGATAAAAGTAAAAGCTTACCGTGCGTAAGCGGAAAATTTGGTAGCGGTGACTGGATTCGAACCAGTGACGCCACGGGTATGAACCGTGTGCTCTAACCAACTGAGCTACACCGCCATATAACTGGTGCCCACAAGCAGACTCGAACTGCTGACCTCTTCGTTACCAACGAAGTGCTCTACCGACTGAGCTATGTGGGCGAGATGGTGGGAGTGCAAGGATTCGAACCTTGGAAGGCTGAGCCAACGGATTTACAGTCCGTCCCATTTGACCGCTCTGGAACACTCCCGAATTCGCTTGTGATCATGTGCAATTTTCAAGCTGCTGCCTGCCAGAAAGTGCCGGAGCACTTCAAGCGAGCAAAAGGATAATACGCTAGTAATTGCGCCCTGTCAACGCCTTACACGCCACCGGGTATATCCATTCCACAATTTGCTCACTTTCCCCTCTTTATTGGGTCATAATACCAGGTAAATTTAACTTTTCTTCATTTGAATTTCAAACAAAAATTGGTCAGAACTTTGCCGTCCTGACCAATTTTAGAAAAAATATTTTTGAGAAAATTCTTCTCGAATGGCACTAATTGCGCCTTAATGAATGATTTTTGGCTTCAAATTAGCAATCCGCATCCAAATAAGAATCAAATTCATCGGTAATTTCCTTTGAAGGCTCTTCAGTCATAAGCGATACCACGATGATTGAAACCAAACTTAAAACAAAAGCAGGAAGCAATTCATAGATAGCAAAGATTCCGCCCAATGGAGCAATAAAGGTATTCCAAACCAATACCGTTACTGCACCAACGATCATGCCCGCAAGAGCGCCCTTCAAATTGGTTCGACGCCAATAGAGACTCATAATCATTAAAGGACCAAACGAAGCACCAAAGCCCGCCCACGCATACGACACTACCTGGAAGATCGATGAATTTTCGTCTAACGCAATAACAATGCCAAAGATCAAGATAACCACAAGCGTAAGACGAGCCACGATCATTACCTGGGCATCAGTTGCATCTTTTTTTATAAGACCGCGATAAATGTTTTCCGCAACAGCAGAACCAGAAATGAGCAAATAGGAAGAAGAGGAAGACATCGAAGCAGCGAAAATACCCGACACTACCAAACCACACATAAAGGACGGCAGCAGCATATTCGAAAGAACGATAAAGATATTTTCAGCTGATGCCTGAGACAAGAATTCAGTAGGAATAACTGCCCTACCAATAAGACCAATACATACTGCAGTGCTCAAAGAAATAACTACCCAAACCGTAGCGATGCGACGAGACTTAGTAAGCTCAAAAGAATGGGTCGCACTCATAAAGCGAACGAGAACCTGAGGCATACCGAAATAGCCCAAGCCCCAAGCAAGACCAGAAATAATGGTTACCATGCCATAATCAGCAGCTGCACCAAACAAAGGCATACCATCTTGAACTACCTGCAAACCATTTTCATCAAGAATTGGATTTGAAATCTGTGTTCCTGACAGGAATCCTGGAATGTTTTGAAGGAAAGCCACAGTGTTATCGATGCCGCCTGCCTGAGCAACACTACCGACAAAAACGATTACCAAAGCGCTTACCATCAAAGTGCCCTGAATCAGGTCGGTAGTACAAACAGAAAGATAACCACCTACAAAGGTATACAAGAACACGATAAGAGCACCGAGCACCATCATCGTTGCGTAATCAAGGCCAAATAGCGTAGAGAAAAGCTTACCAACAGTAACAAAGCAGCTTCCTACATAAATACTAAAGAACAACAGAATGATAAGTGCTGCAATGGTCATCAAGATGTTCTTGTTGTCGTGAAAACGGTTAGAGAAATAGTCAGGCAACGTAATGGAGTTGTTTGCCACTTCCGAATATTTACGCAAGCGTTTAGAAATAAACAACCAATTAAGGTATGTACCAATAGCCAAGCCAATTGCGGTCCACATAGCATCCGAAGCGCCTGTGAAATACGCAACGCCAGGAAGACCCATCAACAACCAACCAGACATGTCTGATGCCTCGGCCGACAAAGCAGTAAGCCATGGCCCTAGCCTACGACCACCTAAAAAGTACGCCTCAGTTGATTGGTTGGATTTCTTGGCATAAATAAAGCCAATTACCACTACAACCACAAAATAAATGAGCATTGCAAGCAATACCCAGAAGTCATGAGAAACCATAATCATCGCTTTCTATTTAGTATGCTGGAGTGCAGGAATTATACGGCAAAGCGCGCTTCTCTGTCGCCCAGAGCTCTAATACCGTTTCGATAGACAGGTTGAACGGAAGATTTTGGGTAAAGCAAAAGACCTTTCAAAAATCACAATTCCTTCGATTCGCATCTTCGTTCAGACGGCCAAACATCAGGAAAATAAACAGAAAGATTCGCAAAATCCGCTTTCAACAAAATTGATAATTTGGGTAAATATTTAAATCGTTAATCTATTAACTTTACGAATATTAAACAAGCAAATTGAACGTAAAATCACGTCGCTTTATGACCAACAATCCTTGGGCTATTTATAAAAACAACGATCCAATCGAAATCAAGAATTGATCCCGATTGGAGCAGTTGCACCTTGATAGCTCAATATAAGGATATTTGTCTAAGGTATCCAGGAATTGATTAACTAAGCGTTTTTCTTTTCGCGACAATAACGATCTACCACATCAATAAAAGTAGCAACAGCTTGTGGTTGTCTAATATGAGCCTTAGAACATAAATACATCTGATGGAAGTCTTTAGGCGCTTCTTCTATTTCTATCAATTTAATATCGTCGTGATAGGAATTAAGAAGCCAAGAACGGCAAGCAATAGCCATAATATCGGGACTTCCAGAAACGATAGAAGCGAGAGTGATCTCGTCGGTGTAGAGATAATCGATGAGCAAACTATAGCCCTTAACTAAGTTAGTAAGCTCGGATGCTAAAGGGCCCGTTAAGCTATAAGAAATAAGGTAATGATCCTTTAATTCTTCAAGCGACAAACTATCGCGCTTAGCGAAAGGATGAAGTCGATTTACCACTAATACAGCACGTTGGCTCCATGCAGGCTTAAAGGAAATCTCTGAGTCTTCACCCATAGTTCCACAGAAAGCAACATCGACAAGACCATTCTTAATATCTTTAAGCAATTCTGGCGTAGTCGATTGCTTGACGTTTAGACGAACATTGCCGTGGGTTTGGACGCGAAAACGACTAATAATTTCCGACCAATCTTTGTCTTGAACCGAAAAAACTGTTCCAATAGTGATTTCGCTTTGAGACTGCCCCCCCCCGTTGCGTTCTTGCAGAATCTTAATTCCGCCATCAACAAAACGAAGGGCTGTTGCAATGTATTCGTAGAAGACTTGACCATCTGTTGTTAAACTGACCGATCCTCGCTTCTTATCAAGCAAAGAGGTATTGAGTTCGCGCTCTAATTTAGTAATTGCAAGCGACAAAGTAGAAGGGGTAATGGCAAGTTTTTCTGCTGTAGCAGTACGGCTTTTCGTTTCTACCAGAGTCTTGAAATAATAAAGATGATCAAGATTCATACCCTTCTCCTTACTTTTTAACGATGACTACCGAAGTTTATGTATTAATACATAAACACGGAAATAGTACCGCGGAGATTTTATTGCCGCAACGCTAGATTTTCTATTCCACTAATTGCTTAAAGCTGTAAAGCCCGCCCAGAGATCGAGCATTTGCAGCTAGAAGATTTCCCGAACTTCCTATTCTCTACAAGCAATATTTAGCTTCACCAGACTTTTCCTTTGAGAGCTTCAAGGTCAGCTGACGCGTATTACGCAAGCCCTACTTGTTTTGCATGAGGGGTTTTACAGCAAACAAGTATGAAAAGGAGGATTCATGAAGGGACTCGAAGGAATTAAGGTAATCGATTTAACCAGTTACGTTGCTGCCCCTGCTAGCCCACGCATTCTTGGCGAAATGGGAGCAACGGTTTACAAAATCGAACCAGAATCGGGAGATGAATATCGCACCAACGCGCCTGGCTTCGGTATGAAGAAAACTGATATCGATGACCCATCTTTTGATTTTGCCTCTATGAACAAGATATTTGTAAGTATCAATTTGAAATCCGAAGAAGGCAGCGAGCTCATGGAAAAGATGCTTGCTGACGCAGATATCTTAATTACAAGTTTCCGCGATAAAGCTCTTAAAAAGCTTGGTTTAGATTGGGAAGCGGTTCACGAACGTCACCCCCATTTAGTTTGGGCACAAATGCGCGGCTATGGCGAATTCGGCCCCGACAAAAACACAAAAGGTTTCGATGCAACAGCTTATGCCGCACGAGGTGGCTGGTTTGCATGCCTGCCCCAAGCAGGAGAACATTACCAACCAATTAATTGGCCTGCCGCAATGGGCGACTGGAATGCATCACTTGCCTTAACTGCAGGTGTTTTGGCTGCACTTGCCCGCAAAGACCGCACAGGCGAAGGCGACAAGGTAACCGTCACCTTGCATCATGCCGCACTTTGGCCTATGCAAATGATGCTTGGTGGAACTCAATTCGGAGACAAGTGGCCAAAATCCCGCTACAACGTAACTTGCCCCACAAACAACACCTATCAAACCAAAGATGGTGTTTGGTTCATTATTTGCTACGGAAGCTACGATCTCTTCTATGACCATACCATGCGCACTATCGGTCTTGACGACATGGTAGGAAACGAACGCTACAACAAAAACGCTGAGATTAATGATGGATCTGGACGAAACGAAGAAGTAGTTCGCATCATAGAAAAGCAGTTCCTTACTAAAACCTGGGCTGAATGGGAGCCTATTTTCAAGGCAAATGAAATCCCTTACGAAAAACTGTATCTACCAGAAGATATCCTGGCGGACGAAGAAGTATATGCCAGCGATATTCTTCGCAAAGTTCACTATGACGCATTCGGTGAAAAAGCAATCCCGACATCTCCTATTCGTTTAGACAGCATGGGAGATCCCGTTCTTCACAAAAGTCGTCCTATTGGCTATGACACCGCAAAGGTCATGCATGAATACGGCTATTCAGATGAAGACATTCAGCGCATGGACGGTGAAGCCGTGACCTGTTACCACGGCCCCGATCTACCCGATTCAGTTTTTGAGCCAAGCTACGGTCCGCGTTCAAAGCGAGACTAAGCAAACAGGTGCCGTGGTCCACCCAATTCCCATACATCTTCCCACGGCACCTCCCCACACATAAATCCCAAACGGGTCATCCCGGCTAGCGAGTCTGCACATGGGGGAAGCTTAAATAAGCTGCAACTTGCTAGCCGATGACGATATATAAATTGCAAGGAGGAGGAAAAATGTCAGCACAAAAAATTGCGCGACAAGGCCTTACCTGGAGGCACGTTGGCGTTGTTATCACGATGTGCTTAACGCTGTTTACCGCCGTTGGCATTATCTTTACTGCTGCAGGTCTTTGCTATCGTCCTGTATCTGAACACTTCGGCGTACAGACGTCTCAGGTATCGCTCTACATTACCTTCGTATACCTAGGTCAATGTATCGGTGCAGCACCTATGGCAAAGTTCTTTGATAAGTTCAACGCTAAATCAGTTTGTGTAGTTGCAGCACTGATGGTAGCTATCCCTTACATGGGCTTCACTGTTTATCCTGCAATTTGGTGCTACTGGGTAGCAGGCTTCATTATTGGCCTTGGCTTGGTTTGCATCGAATTCACGATGACTGCAGGTATCTTAAGCCGTTGGTTCCATACTAACTACGGTACCGTAACTGGTCTGTGCTTTGCTTTCACTGGTATTGGTGGCATGGTTTGGAATATTGTTGGCCAGTTCGTTCTCGGTCCTGATCTGCTTGGATGGCGCACCCTTTATATGGTATTTGGCATTGCAATCTGCATCGGTACCATTCCTTTCATTGCTTTCTTTGTAAAGCGTACTCCACAGGAATGCGGCACCCTTCCTTATGGTATGCCTCTCGATGCAGCTGCAATGGAAGAAGAGCTCGCAGCTGAAGCAGAACAGAAAGCTATCGTAGAGCCTGGTTGGTTAGGTAAAGAAATCATCACTAAGCCATTCTTCTGGACGTTAGTATTAGGCGCTGGCTTACTGAATACCCTTACCACCATGACTCAGCTGTTCGCAACTTACACTCAGTTCCTTGGACATGATGGTTGGGGCGGTCAAGCTCTAGTCGGATTGCTCCTGCTTTCAGGTACTCTTGAAGCCTTTGTAAGCGGCGGTCAGGCAGGCGGTAAGGTTCTCGTTGGTTTTATCGAATCACGTTCTTTGATCGCTGCACAATTGCTCGGTTACTTCGGTGGCGTAATTGGCCTTCTGATGATGTGGTGGATTCCACAGATCTTTGGAGAAGCAGGCATTTGGCCTATGTTCTTCGGCGGCTTGTTCTTCGGCTTGACCTATGCATGTTCGACCGCAATGTTGCCATACCTTTGCCGCCAGATCGCTGGTGGTCGTGAATTCGACAAGATTTATTCTTGGATGATCACCATCTTTAACGGCATCGGTGCTATCGGTGCAACTGGTTGGGCTGTTGTTTCTGAGCAGTTTGGCTGGACTGGCTTCTTCGTTGGTGGCCTCATCGTTTTGACCATCACCTTCGGTCTCCTTATTTACACCTGGCTTGCAGGCGATAAAGCTCGTAAAGCTGCTTGGTATAAGAGTGACGAAGAACTGGCAAAAGAGGCTGCAGAGGCACACATTCACGCAAAGGCGTAGAAACTTTTTGAGTTTGCAAGTGTATCCCCCTAATTTGTAATTACTCACATAAACGCACCTCCCGAACTAATTCGGGAGGTGCGGGATAAGGAAAACCATGGGCGACAAAATTGATTTCAACCTTTTGGCAATAGTTCTTAATGCTGGTGTTTCTGTAATTTTGCTGGGCGGCCTTATCTTAGGAATCAACCCTGCTCAGTTAATTATGATCGGTGTTCTTGGTTACGGAATGAGCATTCTGTTTCGTAGAATCGCTCGTAACCAAGCAGGCACAGCCCCGAAGAACAAATCTTCCAAAAGACGTTAACTATATCCCCCATTAGATAACCCGCATTTTCTCATTTGCATGTTTTTAAGCACTTTATGTAGGTGCCTTTGATTCGTGCGCCCTTTTCGCCCAATCTTAAAGGAGTTACTCATGCAAAAACCATTCGAAAATCTGGTTGTAGTAGACCTTTCTCGCTATTTATTAGGAGCTTACGTAAGCTTGTATTTCGCAGATTTGGGTGCACGCGTTATTAAAGTGGAAGACACCAAGACTGGCGATTTAGTACGTGGTGAACATCCTCAAATCAATGGCGAAAGCTATTATCATTACGCATTAAATCGCAACAAAGAAAGTGTTTCGTTTAATCTGAAAGATCCCGAAGTTCAGGCACGCTTTTACGATCTAATCAAAAAAGCTGACGTATTAGTAGAAAACTATCGACCTGGTGTTGCAAAACGCTTGGGAATTGACTTTGAAACACTTCACGAAATAAACCCACAACTGGTGTATGTGTCATTTTCTGCTTACGGACAAAATGACCCTCGCAGTCTTGATGCCCTTCATGACATAAATATTGTTGCTAAAACCGGCTATTACGATCTAACGAAAGGTGCCGTTGCTCTTCTCCAACCAGCAGACCTTTCTGCGGCTATGGTGGGTCTCCAAGGCGCACTGACTGGCTTAATCGCTAGAGAAAAAGCTGGCGGAACCCATATTGATGTTTCTATGTATGATTCACTAATTTGGTGGAATGCAATGCTTGATAGCCGCTGGTTTTTCTATGGCAAAAAACTTACTTCAGAAATGCGCGAATATCCTTCTGTCGGCTACAACATTTATTACACCAAAGATGGTCGCATGATGTCGTTTGGTTTATATGAACACAATTATTGGAACCAATTCTGTGACGATATCAAGAGACCTGATTTGTACGACATGCTCAAAGACACGCCAGAAGAAAACCCCACCGCATATGAAGCTATTGTTGAATTAGTTAAATCAAAAACTTACGACGAATGGATTGAATGGCTTGCAGATAAACCTTACGCTATCGCACCTTGCCTAAACAAGACAGAAGCGATAGAGCTTGCCATGGAAACCAATCCACATATGCTGAATTACGTGGACTTTCCACGCTTTGGCACCGCACTTCAAACTAACACACCGCATGTTATTGGTGATATGCGCTCAAACCTTCAAGAAGCCAAAGAGCCGGCCGAATTGGGTGAATCTACGCGCTCTATTTTAAGTTGGCTCGGTTCGTCAGAGGAAGAAATCGAAGCAATGATTGAACGAGGAGCTGTAAAAGTAAACAAGTAAGCACACACTCTTAATGTAATTTCAACACCCCCATGCGACACCCTTTCTGTCGCATCTCAATAGAAACACGCCATCTCCACCCTCTCTCCTAGCAATGGCGTGTTTCTTCTTATTCACAGGCATCTTTTACGATGCATATTTGCCGAAAGAAAAGTTTCTTGTCGAGTGTTTTGCGAGCATCAGCTTCAACCTCTATACTGAAACAGTTCGAGAAATAACAATTCGCAAACGGAAGGAAGCATAATGCCCACGTACGCGGAAATGGGAAAAGAAGAGCTTACTACGCTCAAGACCGCATTAACCGAAGAATACGAAACCTATCGTGCTCAGGGCCTGTCTCTTAACATGGCTCGCGGCAAGCCAGGCAAAGATCAGCTTGATCTAAGCATGCCTTTACTCGATACCCTTTCATCAAACGATGCTTGCACCGCAGCCGATGGCACCGACGTTCGCAACTATGGCGTTGTTGATGGCCTGCCAGAAGCAAAAGAGCTTATGGCAACCATGCTTGATGACAAGCCAGAAAACACCATCGTATTCGGCAATTCAAGCCTCAACATTATGTATGACACCGTAATGCGTTGCTGGGTATTTGGCACCTTAGGATCCACTCCTTGGAGCAAGCTTGATTCCGTGAAATTTGTCTGCCCCGTTCCCGGCTACGACCGTCATTTTGGCGTTACCGAAGCTTTCGGTATCGAAATGGTTACCGTACCCATGACTGAAGATGGTCCTGATATGGATGCAGTAGAAGAATTGGTAGCTAACGATTCTTCTTTCAAGGGCGTTTGGTGCGTTCCAAAATATTCCAATCCTGGTGGTGTTACTTATTCAGATGAGGTTGTTCGTCGCTTAGCTTCCATGAAATGCGCTGCAGAAGATTTCCGCATTTTCTGGGACAACGCCTACACCGTTCATCACCTCTACGACAATCCAGCACAGCAAGATCAGCTACTCGACATCGCTGCAGCTTGCAACGAAGCTGGTAACCCTAACCGCTATTTCAAATTTGCTTCAACTTCAAAGGTAACCTTCCCTGGTGCTGGCCTTGCTGCTATGGCTGCAAGTGCTGACAATATTGCCGATATCAAAAAGCGCATGGGTGCTCAAACCATAGGTCATGACAAGCTCAATCAGCTTCGTCATGTTCGCTTCCTTAAAGACGCTGAGGGCATTGCTGCACACATGGCAAAACATGCTGCAATTCTCCGTCCAAAGTTCGAACTTGTTTTGAAACTTCTTTCTGAAGGCTTCGAAGGTACTGGTTGCGGATCTTGGAGCAATCCTCGTGGCGGTTACTTCATCTCCTTTGACGCTCCCGAAGGAACCGCAAAGCGCATTGTTTCTCTTGCAAAAGAAGCAGGCGTAACCATGACGGGTGCGGGTGCAACCTATCCTTACAAGAACGATCCTAAGGACTCCAATATCCGTATTGCTCCTACCCTTCCTCCCCTGGATGAATTGGAAGCTGCAATGAAGGTATTTGTTTGCTGCGTTAAGCTTGCAACGGTAGAAAAACTGCTTGAAGCATAAATCGCACACAGATACCGCAAATATCATCAAACACAAGCCACGAAAGCCAATCTTTCGTGGCTTTCTTTTGCCTCTAAGCACAACCCCAGCTCCACAACTTCAGCTTCGCCCTTCTGTTCCTGTGTTTTTAGGACTTCAGTATTGTTTTTAAATCCCCTTTCGGTTTTGCATAGTCTTTCGATAAGGTAGTAAGAAAGAGTTTTAGAAAGAAGTTTTTATGCTTATAGATTGCGAACAAGCAAAGAACAGGTTTTTATCCTACGTCGAAGCATATGATGCTACCAATCCTCGCATTGCGTTAAAGATTGAACATTCCCTGCGTGTCGCAGAGCTTTGTCGCGAAATTGCAAAGCGAGAGCACTTCAGCAAAACCGATTGTGATCTAGCGTGGCTTATCGGACTTCTTCATGATATTGGTCGTTTTGAACAGCTTCGTCGCTGGAATACCTTTTCTGACACCAAAAGCGCCAGCCACGCAGCTTTAAGCATAGCGGTATTGTTCGAGGAAAAACCCAATGAAGCACCTTATACGGGCGACATCCGCCTGCGGGCATTTATAACCGACGATGCCGAAGACGAACTTATTTACCAAGCAATTGCGCTTCACAGCGTACTCCACTTGCCCGAAGACCTCACCGACAGACAGCACGCGTTTTGCGCCCTTGTTCGCGATGCTGACAAGTTAGACATTCTTGATACCATGCAATACAGCACCCCAGAAACCATCATGAATTCTACGCTTGAAGAATTGCAGGCAAGCAAATTAAGTCCTGCTGTTATCAACGCTTTTAAAGAGCACCGTTGCGTTAAACGTGAAGAGCGCCTCTATCCTGCCGATTACGTTGTAGGCTTTCTTTGTTTCGTTTTCGAATTGGAATATACAGCAAGCAAAACTATAGCTTCAGAATCAGGTTCAGCGCTCAGCTTGGTTGAGCATCCCTTCGGAATGAAAGATGCCTTCATAAATCCCGACACTCAAGAAGCTTTTAAGTGCATGAAACAGGAATTGAATACCTGGCTTGACCTAGCAGTCTAGACCAAGATTTCTTGCCTTTTCAAAACACACTTCTGCCCTTTTAACATCCTGTTTGCAGCCTGCACCAACTTGGTATAAATACCCTAGACGAAACCACACAACATCCAGCTGAGAAACTTGAAATGATTCCGCTTCCGAACAGCGCAAAAGAAGAGTAAAACACTGTTTCATATCCCCTGGCTGAGCTCGTTTTTCTTGCCATTTAGACCACAGAATAAAGGAATAGTACATTTCAAGTTCGACATCCAAATCCTCAAAAGAGAAAATGTACTCAAAGCAAACCTCTGCCTGCTCAAGATAGCGATATGACGCTCCCTGCAAATATGCCAAATAGCACCACACACCAAGCTCTTTCAAAAGAAGGCGCTCAAGTGATTTCTTACGCACAAACAAATTAGACAAGGATATTTCTTGCGCTTTTCTTTGTTGCTGTAAGGCTTTTGCCAATTCCCTTACAAGAAGCAAAGCGCACTGCAGACCTACAACGCTGCGCTGTTCACGAGCGAAAAGAACTAATTCTTCAGCAGTTTTGCAGGAAGATAATTCTGAAGAAGATAATGTGTTGGCAACAGTATTCATAAAGCACCCCTTCTTGAAAACATCTTTCCTACAACAACCACCAGAATAGATAGCAAATGCGATCTCCAAGATCTGATTACTTACGGCTTAAATTCCAAAAACGCTTTCCAGGCAATTTGTTTAGCATCATCATTGAACAATTTCATAAGAACCCGTATTTCGTTCAAAGTAAGAGTTCCTGGATTTTCTTCTTTTGAACGAAAGGAATTTACTGATTGATACAACGCGCGTGCGCAATCCTCCACAGAGAGGTCAGAAACTATGCGAGCTTCTTCTAGCCAGTTATGCATTTTGACCTCCCTACGACTTTTTACCAGTTTAACTGGTAAAAAGTCACTGTCAATTTCTCTTACCAGTTCGTTTGGTAGAATTTCCACGAGGTGAACCATGCAGAACTTCATTGGTGACAACATAAATGCATTTCGTGTCAACAAAGGCCTAACGCAAACCGATTTTGCCAAAACTACTGGCGTTAGCCAGAGCGCTATATCTGCATGGGAACGAGGTGAAAGCACTCCGCAGGCTCATCATATTCAATCGATCATCGACACCTTCCCTGAGTTGAGCGCAGATGACATCTTAAGTGAAAAATTCGGTTATGCGAAAAAAGTACTCGCTCAACCAAGCGACAAAACAGAGCCCACTATCGAAATACCTCTTTTTGGTTCAATCGCTGCAGGCAAGCCTCTAGAAATGCTTGATGTTAACGAAAAACATCCTTTGCCTGTGTCAATATTCCAAAAACACCCCAATGCTTTTTATCTAAAGGTAACGGGCGAGTCCATGAACCGCGTACTTCCAAACGGGAGTTACGCTTTAATTGATCCCACCCAACGTGAAACACAAGATGGAAGAGTATTTGCCGTCAGTGTAGACAATTCTTCGGCAACTATTAAGCGTATTCATATTTTAGAAGATGGTGCTGGCTTCGAACTTCAACCCGATTCATACGATCCCTCATTCAAGCCAACCATTTTCAAGCATACTGACCAAACCACGCACACCTTAAAAACTATTGGCTTGGTGGTCTGGTACACCATTCCTTACGGACGACCAATTTAGGGTCAATTCAGACCAATGCTAGCTCGACTGCCCTAGGTAAATCACTTGGCTTATACGCCCAAACATCTACCTGATCAAGCTCTCCTTCGCGCCCAAATCCATACGCGCAGCCAACAAAAGGAATACGGGCATATTGCGCTACTTCCTGATCATGAAAGCGATCGCCTACCATCACATGTGGATATATATGATTTACGGCAACCTGCTGATAGATTTTCCATTTCGGAATGTCATTAAATACTTCGGCACAATAGTAAGCACAAAACCACTTATCTAATCCAAAATTACTGCGATGAACATCGCAGTAAGCTATGCGGCAATTACTTAAAAACACTAAATCAAAACCCTGCTGTTTAAGCGCATCAAGGGCCTGCGCAACGCCTTCAAAAAGCTGAGCTTCACCGCGCTTTGTACGACCATCCATTTCTCTACCAACAAGAGCAGCAGCCTGACGCCATACTTCTTCGGGCAAATCTGGGGCAAACGTGGTCCACATTTCTTCAACGGTAAAACCCAGCCACTGGCTAATCCACTCGTCGCTAAATTCATTTGGCTGCTTATAACCTTGTTCAACAAGCCATGCATACGCACTCCGAAAAGCTGGCCCATAGATTGCCATGCTATCGTGAAGCGTGCCGTCAAAATCAAAAAAGATAGTTCCTTTAGGTTCTGGTTGTACGGTAGTTAGCATTGGTTTATATCCCCAATTCCTCAAAAGCTTTCTTCGCCCAAAGAGAATCCTTCAAAACCGAACGACCTACTCCGATAAGATCTGCCTTGCCTTCTTCTAGCAGCCGCTCCGTTGACTGCCCATCACGAACACCGCCCGTTAGAATTACAGGAACAGACACCGCTTCACGAATTGCCTTTGACTCAACCCCGAAATAACCTGGCTCCTTAGATCCATTACCGCGATAACCACAAAGCCCGCCCGATATATCAAGCAAGTCTATGCCTGCTAGTTCCAGAATCTTAGCTGCTGCTACGGCATCATCAACCGTAGAGCCACCTTCCCGATAATCACATGCGCCTAAACGAAGCGCCACTACGAAGTCGAGACCTACCACTTCTCGAACAGCAGCAATTACTTCCCTATGCAAGCGCATACGACCCTCTAGAGTACTTCCCGCATAGACATCATCACGTTTATTGGAAAGCGGAGAATAAAATTGATTGAGTAAATACCCGTGCGCAGAGTGAATTTCTACCCCGTCGTAGCCTGCTTCCTTTACACGACGTGCCGCTTGCGCAAAATCAGAAACAACCTGATCAATTTCTACCTGCGTCATGCTGTGAGCTTCCACTGATTCGCCACGCGTAGTGGTATAGGGCATTCCCGTTGGAGCCGGAGCAGTGCAAGAGCCATCCAAAGCGGAAATTGCTTTACCACCCGCATGATTTATCTGGGCTATTACTTTTGAACCATTGTTGTGAATAACCTCTACCAGTTTTCGTAAGCCAGGAATGTCTTCATCTTTCGAAAGAGACACCTGACCAACGCTTGCCTGACCTATTTTGTTGATATAACTATGCTCCGTAACAACCAAGCCAAAATAGCCGCCCTTGGTTTTTTCGTCGTAGTAATCGCAAAGTGCCTGACTAACCTCGCCTTCGCCAATCGACTTTTCGGTTGCCATGGGAGGCAAAACAAGGCGGTTATGTACAACCATAGTGTTAATAGTTAACGGCTCAGTAAGAAGCATGGAATCTCTCCTTGTTTTTATCAAAACCTATTCTTAGCCATCATAGCGCATCATCTTTAATACTATCTGCCCCGCTTTATGATTTGACCAAGAAAGAAAGAAGACGCAGATTGGTAACAATTCTCTACGTCTTCTTTTGAGTAACCGTAGCTTAAAAGCGCGATACGGATATAGCTTTGTTGTTATCCGCTTTCATAGCTCTCTTTTTTTAGACAGCCCTACTATGCTTCAATCTTACGAATAAGGTTCACCATTTCAATAGCACTTGTTGCACAGTCATAGCCCTTATTGCCAGCTTTCGTACCAGCGCGTTCAATTGCCTGTTCAATAGTGTCAGTCGTTACCACGCCGAACAATACCGGTACGCCAGTCTTTAAGCCAACCTGAGCAACGCCTTTCGCTGCTTCATTGCATACCAAATCATAATGAGACGTTGCGCCACGAATTACTGCGCCCAAGCAAATTACCGCATCATACTTGCCCGATTCGGCCATTTTTTGTGCGATAAGCGGAATCTCGAAAGCGCCTGGCACCCAAGCTACATCCACATCCTCTTCTTTAACATCGTGGCGAACCAAGCCATCCATAGCACCAGAAAGCAGCTTCGAGGTGATGAATTCATTAAAACGTGCCGCAACGATGCCAACTTTAATATCACGAGAAACAAGTTTACCTTCGAGTGTGTTCATTATTGTTCCTTTCTTATTGCGTCATTCAAAACGATATTTTTTAATTGTTTGCAATGTTTTCTGTACTTACCTTTTGTTTTTCAGAAGAAGTCGTTTACGCCTTAAGTGGCTCTTCTTCCATATTCAAAAGATGGCCCATCTTTTCTTTTTTGGTTTCTAGATAAAAACGGTCGTAATCAGTTGCAGGCATTTGGATGGGCACGCGCTCAACAATTTCCATACCAAAGTCTTTGAGCTGATACACCTTATCGGGGTTATTAGTTAATAGACGCATGGTTTTAACACCAAGATCACGAAGAATCTGTGCACCAATGTAGTATTCGCGCATATCACCATCAAACCCGAGCGCTAAATTTGCCTCCAAGGTGTCCATACCTTCATCTTGCAACTCATAAGCACGCAGTTTATTCACTAAACCAATTCCGCGACCTTCTTGGCGCATGTACAAAACAATGCCACGCCCCTCTTCTTCCACCTGACGCATTGCGGTGGTAAGTTGATCGCCACAATCGCAGCGAAGCGAACCAAACGCATCACCCGTTAAGCATTCCGAATGAACGCGGCATAAGATGTTTTCACCATCACCGATATCGCCCTTAACAAGAGCAACGTGATGTTCTCCATTGAGCTTGTTAATATAAGCATGTGCACGGAAATTGCCGTATTTAGTAGGCATTAAAGGTGACGCGACGCGCTCAACCAACTTGTCATGCTTCTTGCGATATTCTTGCAATGCCTTAATAGAGATAAAGGAGATGTTCCACTTCTGAGCCAATTCAATAAGTTCGGGAGTACGCATCATGGTGCCATCTTCGCGCATGATTTCGCAGCACAATCCGCACTCCTTAAGGCCTGCCAAACGCATTAAATCAACCGTAGCTTCAGTATGACCATTGCGCTCTAATACCCCGTTTTTCTTTGCCATAAGCGGGAACATATGTCCTGGACGACGGAAATCCTCAGGTTTCGCATCGTCTGCGACACACATACGAGCGGTATAGCCACGCTCTTCCGCTGAAATGCCCGTCGTGGTATCTACATGATCAATCGATACCGTAAATGCCGTTTCGTGATTGTCGGTATTAGTGGTAACCATCTGTGGAAACATGAGCTTACGGCACAGTTCAATGCTCATAGGCATACAGATTAAGCCCTTGCCGTGCATTGCCATAAAGTTCACGTTTTCTGTGGTAGCAAATTCAGCCGCACAGATAAAGTCACCTTCGTTTTCGCGATCAGGATCGTCAGTGCAAAGAATTATCTTTCCCTGACGCAAATCCTCAAGTGCCTGTTCTATGGTAGAAAATTCAAACATGAATAAACCATCCTTAAAATCCGTTTTGGATAAGAAAATCTCTCGTTATGCCAGATGAGCGTTTCTTGACGGAATCTCCCTTTCCGCTCAGTGCATGTTGCGTGGATTCTTTTCCAGAAAAACGATCGCCTCGGCGCTTCATTTCTTCTGTTAGCGAAATGAAACCCGATTCACCCAGAAGTCGTTCGACATATTTGCCAATGCAGTCATTTTCCAAATTCACCACATCGCCTACTTTTTTCGAAGCAAGATTTGTCTGTGCGCGAGTATGGGGAATAATCGAAACACTAAAGCGGCTAGATTCCACTGAAGCAACCGTCAAGCTAATGCCATCTATCGCAATGGATCCTTTTTCCACAATCAAGTGAAGTATTTCAGGTGATGTACCAATCGAATACCACACTGCATTGTCGTCTTCCTTGATGGAGTGAATAACGCCCGTACCATCAATATGCCCTGAAACAATGTGACCGCCAAAACGCCCATTTGCTGCCATAGCACGCTCCAGATTTACGGAACTACCTACCCGCAAGCTTCCCAGTGATGAACGATTAAGCGTTTCATGCATAACATCAGCAGAAAAAGTACCCTTCGTAAAATCCGTTACCGTAAGGCACACACCATTCGTGGCAATACTGTCACCAAGATGCACATCCTCCAAAATCTTTGAAGCTCTAACAGTGAGCACACAAGAATGAGCACCTTTACGAATAGAGGCAATTTGACCAACTTCTTCCACAATGCCGGTAAACATTTAGCCCACCTCGCATTCAAAAAGAAAGTCTCGGCCAAACTGTTTTGTAGCCACCTTCGAGAATTGCAACGCCCCTGCAGGAATCTCCACATCTTCGCCCCCAATAGGACCAGGCGCTTTTCTACCTCCAAAGATTTTTGGAGCTACGTAAGCGTGAACTTCATCAACTAACTCAGATTCAATCAAAGCAGCATGTACCGTAGCGCCACCTTCAACATAGACACTATCGACACCACGCTGACCAAGCTTCTCCATTAGATCTTGCAGATCAACTTTTCCGTTGCAGCTGCGCGTAACAATTACATCGCATCCATACGCCTGCAATTGCGCTATTCGTTTTTCATCAGTGCTTAGTGTTGCAATGATCGTGGGGGTTTCTTTTGCAGTAGTTACCAACTTTGCGTGAAGGGGAATCTGCAATGAACTATCCAGAACTATTCGCACAGGGTTATTACTCAGCGATCTATCAGGAAAAGGATCCTCCATAAACGCAGACTCCGTTTTCCACGAGGTAATCACATCCTTACCCTCATCCAAACGAGCAGTAAGCATCGGATCGTCACTGAGTACCGTCCCAATACCAACCATAATTGCTGAAAAACGATGGCGCTGCGTATGAACATGCGCTCGCGCAGATTCACCCGTAATCCATTGAGATGCACCTGTTTTAGTGGCAATTTTGCCATCAAGCGTCATAGCGTACTTAACAACGACATACGGCAATTTAGTTTGAATGTAGTGGAAGAATACTTTGTTGATTTCAAGGCATTCTTGAAGCAACACCTTTTCCGCAACTTCAATGCCCGCTTCACGCAGTTGCGCTATTCCCTCTCCCGCAACAAGAGGATTCGGATCGGGTGCGCCTACCACTACGCGATCAATATTGTTCTCAATGATTGCTTCGGTGCATGGTGGTGTTTTGCCCCAATGACAACAAGGTTCAAGCGTTACATAGAGCGTGGCGCCTTGAGGATCTTCGACACAATGAGCAAATGCTTCACGTTCTGCATGAAGATTACCGCATTTGGTATGCCAACCTTCGCCTATAATTCGGCCGTCTTTCACAATAACGGCACCCACCATAGGGTTTGGATTGGTCCATCCATATCCATTACGCGCCAGATCAAGCGCTCTGCGCATAAACGATTCATCGATGGATTGTTGTTCGGCTGACTGCTGTTTTTCTGAACGGCGTTTGTCTGATTGCTGTTCGTGAGTCATGTTGATGACACCTCCTTTCTTTTCAGTTCCGCGAATACAATTTCGGGAAATGATGCAAGGAGGTTTTGCGCAATACGTACGTCTATCCACCAACATCAGCTGCCGCAATGAAGTGCACAAATAAAAAAAACCCTGAAATGAAACTACATTTCAGGGCACATCATATAAGATTGCACACCCACATAAGAGGTTGCTAATTCATCATCTTCTTCCATCCGGACTGTAACCGTTGGCCTCGGATTTTCACCGAATCAGCCCAATTGCCAATCTTTTATTTGCATCACTAACAAGCACTGCAACAATCAAAAAAAACAATCGGGGTCGCGGGCTTCGCATTGATAGTCGCCTTACATATACGTTTTACCTTTGCGTTACCGCCAGTGAGGACTTTCACCTCGCCCTGAAGATTGTATTCAATTTTGTCTGCAAGAAACTATAGCACACTAAAGAATGCTTTCAAGAAGAGGTACCTCTTCTTCGGTAAAAACAAAAAAGAGACCACCAGTAAGGTGGTCTCTATCTTGTCTGATTAGTTAATGATAATCAGCTTACATATCCTTGGTTGCCTCTACGCGACCTTCCAGGTATGCCCAATAAGCATCAACGTCTGCCTGAATTTCCTCAAGCAAAGCTTCATTGCCAGGCTTAAACAAGTGCTTAAAACGACCCTGAGGCTTCATGAATTCAGTTACAGGAATAACGTTCTTTTCACGAACTGGGGTAAGCTTCCACTTGCCATTTTCAACCTCGAACAAAGGCCAGAACTTGGAGTTTACTGCTAAACGGCAAATTTCAGCGGTCATGCTGGAATCTACACGCCAACCACGAGGACAAGGAGCCATGATATTCAAGAATGCAGGACCATCAACAGCAATTGCCTTTTCAGCCTTGTTTACCAGGTCGCGCCAATTGCCTACGCATGCCTGGGCAACGTAAGGTACACCGTGAGCAGCCATGATAGAAGTAAGATCCTTGCGAGCCTGAGGCTTACCTTGCTGAACCTTACCTACCTCAGAAGTGGTAGCCCATGCGCCCTTTGGCGTTGCAGAAGAACGCTGAATACCCGTATTCATGTAAGCGCCATTGTCGTAGCAAACATATACGATATCGTGACCACGTTCCATAGCACCAGACAGTGACTGAAGACCAATGTCGTAGGTACCACCGTCGCCACCAAATGCTACAAACTTAATCTTCTTGTCTGCAGGAATCTTACCTGCGCGCTGAAGACCCTTGTATGCTGCCTCAACACCAGAAATGGTTGCACCAGCATTCGCAAATGCATTGTGAATAAAAGGAACTTCCCAAGCGTTATCAGGATAGATAGACGTGGAAACTTCCAAGCAGCCCGTTGCCGAGCAGCAAACTACATCATAATCGTTGCGGCCCATAAGAACCTGGCGTACCGCCATGGAAGCGCCGCAGCCGCCACACAGGCGATGGCCTGGAGCCAAGTCGTCGGGGCGGGCAGAAAGTTGCTTAATATTAGCCATAATATATGCCCCTTACTCTTCGATACCGAGATACTTGATGGAACCGTCGTAAGTGCCTTCAGCACGCTGCTCAAGCTCAGCGAATACCTGACCCATCTGATCAAGCGTGATATCCGCGCCGCCTAAGCCTGCCAAATAATCACTTACAGGAATCTGAAGACCTGCAGACTGGAATGCTGCACGAACTTCAAGCGCCAAAGGAGCATGAGGAGAACCGAAGGAATCAGAACGATCGATTACGGCAACTGCCTTCGCATTCTTGCATGCTTCCACCAACTGCTTTGCAGGGAATGGACGGAAGATGCGAGGACGAACAACACCAACCTTCTTGCCTTCAGCACGAAGCAAGCGGGCCTGATGACGGGCATTACCAGCAGAAGAACCCAAAACAACAATCAGGTAATCTGCGTCTTCGGTGCCCCAGGTATCTACCACATCAAAAGGACGACCCGTAATGTCTGCCCATTCTTTGCCGTGCTTCTCGAAAGCTTCAAGAGCATTGTCCAGGGCATGACGCTCGGTCAGCTTATATTTCATATAGCCATTACCCAGCGTTGCAAACATACCGTGACCAACAGGGTTTTCGGTGTCGAGCAAAGGATACAGAGGCTGGTAATCGCCAACATAATCCTTAACAACCTGGTCTTCTTCCATTACGCAATTGTCCATTGCGTGCGTGGTAACAAAGCCATCCAAGGTAGTAAGTACAGGAAGTAAAACATTAGGATCTTCGGCAACCTTAAATGCAACAATTGTGTTGTCGTATGCTTCCTGAGCGGTTTCAGCAAACATCATTGCCCAACCAGTATCGCGAGCACCCATGATATCGGAATGATCACCGTGAATGTTAATAGGAGCAGACAAAGCGCGGTTTGCATTTGCCATAACGATAGGGCAACGCATACCAGCAGCAATGTGCAATTCTTCCCACATGAATGCTAAGCCCTGAGAGCTGGTTGCGGTAGCAACACGAGCGCCTGCAGCAGAAGCACCGATACAAGCAGAAAGTGCAGAGTGCTCAGATTCTACAGGAACGTATTCAGTGGTTACCTTGCCGTCAGCTACAAACTTTGCATAGCCTTCAACGATAGTAGTCTGTGGAGTAATAGGATATGCCGCCATAACATCAGGATTTACCTGACGGAATGCGTCAGCAACCATTTGGTTGCCAGTAGCGGAAAACATTTTCTTTTCTGCCATGGTTTACTCCCCTTCCTGTTCCTGAGCCTGAGCTTCAGCTTCGGGGATAAGTTCCAAAGCGCCAAACTTACATTCATGGACGCATACGCCGCAGCCCTTGCAGTGATACAAATCAATGCCAGTCATTTCGCCATCTTTGATTTCAATAGAAGAATCGGGGCAATACATCCAGCACAACATGCAATTGGTGCACTTTTCAGAATCCCAAACAGGACGATTTGAACGCCAACCACCGGTATAGCAATTCTTAGACGTACCGCCTTCAGGGCAAACATAGCCTACAGGGAAATCAGAAGGCTTCCAGTTCTCGTAATCCGAACCGTCGAATTCGTACTTGGACATTACTCTTGCACCTCCTGATATGCACGCTCCACAGAAGCAAGATTTGCATCAATCATTTCCTGAGAGAACTTCTTACCAAAGGTAATTACTAAGCGCTCCTTAACAAGGTCAAGCGGGAACAGACCCGTTACCTTAGCCAGAGCACCTACAATTGGGGTGTTAGGCATGTCCTTTTTAATGGTTGCCATCGCAATGCCAGAAGCATCAACTACAGCAACACGCATAGAAGCAGGAGCATTTACTGCTGCACGTGCTTCTTCAGCGGTCATAGTGGTGTTAAAAATCAAAACACCATCTTCGTGAATGCCTTCCATAACATCAGTAGAAGCTAACAGCGTGTCATCCATGATGATAACGATGTCAGGATTTTGAATATTGTTGTGAACTTCAATTGGTTCGCTAGATACACGTGTATACGCCTTCAGGGGCGCGCCAGTGCGCTCCGGACCATATTCGGGCATGGCCTGAATGTAGTTTCCCTGCAGCAGCGCCGTGTCCGCCACGAGCTTTGCCGCCGTAACCGCACCTTGTCCGGCACGGGCATGCCAGCGGATTTCGGTCAACTGTGACATACCTCTCCTCTCGCTAAAAATCTGCTTTAAACAAGCTCCTTCATTCTATCGAGCAGCAGATTTTAACCCGCATGGGTTTCCAGCAAGTTCTTTATAGGTCGGTAGACGGAGAGGGCCCTCGCCTCATCGGTAGACATCGCAAGGTGAACGGTTACGTCCAGAATTGCGCCATTTCGATAATGTCTTGATATGCCCAACTATAGATATCGGAATACCATCCCGTTTCAGGGACAAAGCAAACAAGCGTTATATACATAATACTGAGCGCTACGGCAACCTGAATTCCTCGTAAATAGAGAGAGTGCGATTTCAAGAAGAACAGTTTTCCTTCATCGGTTTTCGCATTGGCCGAAAGTGCGTCATTAGCAATAAACGCCAAAAGTACTGCAGGGATAAGGAATAAGGTACTGAAGTCTGCAGTATAGCGTTGCAAGATACCTGCCATTTGCGCATCCAAGCACGCTACCACAACACCAGAAATCAGCATGACAATTACCACGCCAGCAATAGTATTGGTCGAGCGAACTTTGAATCGATATTTCAAAATAGGTTTCGCAAATGCCAAAATCCACAGGATTGGAAGGCATACCAAAATGCCACCAAACGTTACTTCTTTAATTGTCTGCCCTAAGTAGGTCGTATCAAACGTTGTAGGCTGAATCCAGGGGAATACTCCTGTTGTAGTTGGTGTTTGTAAGAAATAGGCAAAAAGTGCAGGCAAGAAACGACCAGGATTTGTACCGCGCTGTGTCATGTCGTTTACGGTCAGGTTGTAATTGGCGCCAAAATCGAAAAACGATCCGAAACGAGCGCGGTTATACATCATGATGCCCGCAGCAACAAGCGCATACGGTGCCAGCAAACAAATAAATTCACGCGCCCCTTTTGGGGTAAACAAATGTTTTTCGGTAATGAACTTTCGCCAGAACAACGGAAATGCCAAAAACGAAAAGACCACAAATTGTGGACGACAAGCCACTACCAACGCCATACAAAGCGAACCCGCCAAATACCATCCCCAAGCATTTTTCGACGCTCTTCCGTGAAGCCAGAAATATAGACCCCACACGGTAAACGCCAATGCCATAGCAATGGGAAGTGAATAGAACGTAGGGAATTTTGCCAAATACAACATTCCCGAACATCCCACCAAAGGTATTTGCAGCAGTAGGAATAGACCTAAACTCACCCGTTTAAAGTGATAGCGGGCAAATCTATCCATCAGTGCCGTAATTCCTAAAATAAAGGCAATACAGGCAAGCAGAACCCCTATTGCGGTTGGGAAGCTTGTACCAGTTAACAGATAGAATGGTAGATAGAACAGCAATACTGGCAAAACACCAAAGTAGACATAGTAATGACCCTCGTAATATGCCACATCAAACAGATATGCCTGACCTGTTTGTTTCTGAAGCTCATCACGAGCACCCTTATCGTAAGGGTTTTCCATATCTTGTAACCACTGTGGAGGTTCTTCTTCCAAATACAGCTGACCATGCGCCATGGCTTTTGCTAGCTCCGCATACTGCTGAGCGTTATCGCCACCCACTTCGTAGGTATTTACAATGCTGTGACCATCCCACGATCCCGAATTGTAATTCGCGGTCGCTATACCTACCTGGTTTGAGCCAAACAAGAGATAGGCCGTTAAGATAAACACCTCAAATGCAGTAGCAGCAACAATACAAACCCTGCTAAAGCGAGGGTGTTCTTTAATTCTGCAGCGATAAATGCTCGACTTAGGACGAAATACGTAAATAAAGAGCAACACCATAAAGGCAATAAAGAAGCGTAAACCATTAAAAGCAAAAGGCTGCGGATCGTTAACGGTAATTGCGCTTAACACGAGAGGATACGTCGCATCTTCATTGATTATCTCTATACGCAAATCCTGGATTAATCCCGAGCTTTGCAAGTAAAGATACTGACTATCCTCACTAAAAGTGGAAATATCTACTTCAGGAACCCCAAAGGTGTATTCGGTGGTATTGAAATAGGTTTCATGTGCCGAATCGGTAAAACTTATTTGCACCGTAAGCGTTTGAGCCGCCTGGGTATTGTCGAAATCCAAGTGAATGTTGTGAATTTCTTTATTGAGATCATGAAATTCCAGCACGTGCGACGATTCTGTTAGTCTTACCGCTTCGTTTTGCGTAAAGGAATCCGTTGATGATTTATCGGGATCAGCTAGATCAAGGCCAGCTTTGCTCGTTAAATTAACAGGCTCATAGCTTGAAGAAATGAAGAAATTCATATTGAAAAGAAAAACTTCAAGCAACAAAGCAATCACAAAAATAAGACCCACGCGAATAGCCGCATGTTTAATGTCTGCGGCATGCGTCTGGGCAAGCTCAATACCTTCGTCTGCTATATCTTCAATCGGTCTCATAGGCATTTATTTTATCAATTTGTTTTCAGATACCCTATGAGTTCATTTGTTTTATTTAAACTCCGCAAGAATGCTAAACCACGCAAAAAGATAAGCTCCTGAATCTTTTGATTCAGGAGCTTATTATGCAAGACAATCTTTACGTAGATATGGATAGCTATCTAAAGCATGCCTTAGCTTTAAGAATTTAGATATCCAAAGCCTCAACGATAGATGCAAGAACTACTTCAGGATCACGATCGCCATCAATTTCAATAAGCAAATCGCAACCACGATAGTAGTCGATCAGAGGAGCCGTGGAATTTTCGTATACATCAAGACGATTGCGAACCGTAGCTTCATTGTCGTCATCGCGCTGATACATTTCGCCACCGCACTTAGGGCACTGTGCATCTTTATCAGAGCCGATGTAGCCACAATCACGGCACATACGACGAGAGGTCAAACGCTTGATAATAACTTCCTTGTCTACATCGACCAACAGTGCAGCGTCCAGAGGGCGATCCAAAGAAGCGAGCTCGGAGTCGAGTGCTACTGCCTGAGTAGAGGTGCGAGGGAAGCCGTCCAAAATAAAGCCAGCCTTGGTATCTTCATCTTGAAGGCGTTCTTTAACCAAGCCAATTACGACTTCATCAGGAACCAAATCGCCTGCATCCATATACTTCTTTGCTTCAAGTCCCAAAGGAGTTTGATTCTTTACTGCCGCACGAAGCATGTCACCCGTAGAAATGTGAGCATAGCCATACTTTTCAACGAGCTTTGCAGCCTGGGTTCCTTTACCAGCGCCAGGAGCGCCCAGCAAAACGATATTCATAAATGATCCTTTCTTGCGGATTCGATAAAATCGCTTCATACATTGTAGCAAAGCGAATAATTAAAGCGAAAATTACATCTTTTTTATGCTTGAGAAAGTTGATTGAGTGACTCCCCTGTCAATCGATAGGTATGCCAGTCATCCATGCATACCGCTCCCAACGAGGTGTAAAAGCCAATACTTGGCGTATTCCAATCAAGACAAGACCATTCCAATCTACCGCAACCTCGCTCTACGGTAATTTGAGAGAGCTTTACTAAAAGCGCCTTTCCGTAACCACAGCCACGGAATTCTGGCTTTACAAATAAATCTTCAAGGTAGATTCCCGCTCGTCCTAAAAACGTTGAAAAGTTGTGAAAGAACAGCGCAAAGCCAACTTCTTTTCCCTCAACAACTGCAAAGATAACTTCGGCTTTTTCTTTTTCGAAGATCCATTCGTTAAGCAATTCAGGAGTTGCAACCACTTCGTGTTCTAATTTTTCGTACTGCGCAAGCGCCTTAATGAATTCAAGAATTGTTTCAGTATCATCAGGCGTTGCAAATCGAAATGAAACTTGAGTATTCAAATCTTCAGTATCCACTTCTAAACTACCTCCCTACTACAGCATCTAATCTTTATCATGACAGAACATGCTCCGTTTTGAACATTTCAGTAAGTCTACATACAAAAAGAGCGACTCACTTGAGCCGCTCTTTCAAAACGTAGTGTTTACGGTTTTACTTAAAGAAACCGTCGTAGTTGTACATCTTCAACTGAGATTCAATCTTATTCATGGTATCAAGCGCTACACCAATCATGATGAGGATAGAAGTACCACCGAATGCCTGAATCAAAGCGTTGTTCGTAAAGTAGAACAAAATAGAAGGCACAACAGCGATCAATGCAATAAATACCGCGCCTGGCAAAATTACATGACGCATAACATTCTTAAGATAAGCAACCGTATTTGCTCCTGGACGAATACCAGGAATGAAGCCACCCTGACGCTGGAGGTTTTCAGCAGTCTCCGTCGGATTGAACACAATTGAAGTGTAGAAATAAGCGAAGAAGATAATAAATACTGCTGTCAAAATCCAGTTTACCCAACCAGCTGACATAGCATTGGATACCATCGTCAACCAATCAACATTAAACAATGCCGCAAGCTGTGCTGGGAAGTAAATCAAGCAGCTCGCAAAGATGATAGGAATAACACCTGCAGCGTTAATCTTAATAGGCAGATAAGAATTCTGACCACCCATCATCCTACGACCCTGAATGCGCTTTGCGTAGCTTACAGGAATACGGCGCTGCGCACGTTCAATGAAGATAATTGCAGGGATGCAGAGTACTACGATTACCAAAATAAGAATGGTAATAGCAAGACCCATACCAAAGTCAGCATTCAAGTTAATCGACGAGAAAATAGCCGAAGGAACTGATGCAACAATGGATACGAAAATGATGAGAGACATACCGTTGCCTACACCACGCTGGGTAATAAGTTCGCCCATCCACATGATAAGAGCAGTACCTACTACCAAAGTGAAGACAACTAAAATGTCAGTCACGATTTCAGGAATTGCTGTACTGAATACTACGCCATAAGCCTGTGACTTAAAGAGGAACAGATAACCAATAGCGTTGATCAGAGCAAGACCCAAAGTCAGGTAACGAGTTACCTGAGTAACACGACGCCTACCAGCTTCGCCTTCTCTATTCCAACGACCTACCGCAGGAATTACACCTTGCATCAGCTGCATAATAATCGATGCCGTGATGTAGGGCATAATACCAAGAGCAAATACCGAGAAGTTGGAAAGAGCTCCACCAGTAAAGAGGTCGAGCATAACCATTCCAACACCCTGTTCCGTAAAGGAATCAGCAAAAGCTCTGAATGGTATGCCTGGCACTGGAATATATGCGCCAAGACGGTAGAGCGCCAAGATGCCCAGAGTGAACAGGATTTTATTCCTGAGCTCTGGAACCTTAAACGCTTGTACAAGAGAACTTAGCAAGGCTCTTCGACCTTTCCTCCAGCAGCCTCAATCTTTGCTTTAGCAGAAGCAGAAACCTTATCTACCTTTACTGTTACAGCCTTAGTAATTTCACCGTCGCCCAAAACCTTTACCAAAGAGTTAGGGTTCTTGATGATGCCCTTAGCTGCCAAAGAATCGCCATCAACTACGTCGCCTGCTTCAAAGTACTTTTCGATGCGGCTAACGTTTACAGGCAAATATTCAACACGGTTGATGTTGCGGAAGCCAGGAAGCTTTGGCAAACGACGAGCAAGTGGAGTCTGACCACCCTCGAAACCAGTGCCCTTACCGCCGCCAGAACGAGACTTCTGACCATTCAAACCGCGACCAGCAGTCTTGCCAGTACCAGATGCGGGGCCACGACCAACACGCTTACGAGCCTTGGTTGCGCCTTCTGCAGGACGTAAATCCTTAAGTTCCATGTTTTGTTTCTCCTTTTACGCTATCCCTTCACATCAGAAGGGGTCGGCAGCTCGCCGCCGACAAACTTACTTTAGACAAAAACTTTTGCCATTATCGCACAAAACGCACCAAAGTGCGCCAGTAACTTTTCTCTTCACAGAGTGAATGTATTTTTTATTCAGGCCGTTCCGAATTTAACGGAACTTAATTGTTGTTGGTCTTACGCAAGGTAAGACCAGAAGAAAAATGCGCCGCTCAAATGAGCGGCGCATGAAGATTTACAGCTCTTCAACCTCTACGAGGTGCTTTACCTTGAAGATCATGCCACGAACTGCAGGATTGTCTACCTGATCAACCGTACGACCAATCTTACCAAGACCAAGAGCCTTCAGGGTGCGGCCCTGATCATACTTATAACCAATAGGGCTCTTTACCTGAGTGATGCGCAGAGTTTTTGCGTCAGCCATTATTAGTTCTCCTTCCAGCCGTAGATCTGAGAAACGGAGATACCGCGGCGCTGAGCAACCTCATCAGGGCTCTGCATGCTCTTAAGACCTTCAGCGGTAGCCTTTACGATGTTAAGAACATTGTCGGTACCCAAGGACTTGCAGAATACGTCCTTTACACCAGCAAGTTCCATAACGGCACGAGCAGCGCCACCAGAGATAACACCAGTACCAGGAGCAGCAGGCTTAATCAGAACACGACCAGCGCCATATTCGCCGATGATGTCATGAGGAAGCGTGCCAGCTTCAGTCAGAGGTACCTTGAACATATTCTTCTTAGCGTCTTCAACGCCCTTCTTAATAGCGGTAGGAACTTCCTGGGACTTGCCCATACCAATACCTACACGACCATTGCTATCGCCTACTACAACAAGTGCAGTCAAAGCGAAACGGCGACCGCCCTTAACAACTTTAGAAACGCGGTTGATATAAACAACACGTTCCTGGAGTTCGGGAACGCCTGCCTGGTTTTCAAGCTTTTTAGCCATAGACACTAACCCTCCCTTAGAACTTCAGGCCTGCTTCACGAGCACCATCAGCAACTGCCTTGATGCGACCGTGATACAGATTGCCACCGCGGTCGAATACAACCTCAGTGATACCGTTTTCCTGTGCTTTCTTACCGATGAGTTCACCTAAAGCTTCAGCACCTTCTACCGTGCTACCACGCTTTTCGGTTGCTTTGAACTCAGGGCCCAGAGTAGATACAGCGCAGATGGTCTTACCAGCTACGTCATCAATTACCTGAGCGTACATATTTGCGTTTGAGCGAGTGATGCACAAACGTGGACGAGTGGGCGTACCGGAAATCTTACCGCGAACGCGAGTATGACGACGACGAAGCCCAGCTTGTTTCTTTTGAAGTTTCTTCATGAGTAAATTCCCTTCGATACAACGCTTCTGGACTAGTCAGACTTAGCAGCCTTACCAAGCTTACGACGTACATATTCGCCCTCGTAACGAATACCCTTGCCCTTATAGGGTTCAGGCTTACGCCATGCGCGAATATTAGCAGCAACCTGGCCTACCTGCTCTTTGCTGATGCCTTTAACGATGATCTCGGTCTGGCTGGGAACCTCAAAGCTGATGTTCTCAGGAGCCGGAACAACTACTGGATGAGAGAAACCGAGCTGCAGCTCAAGGTCAGTGCCCTTCAAAGCAGCACGATAACCAACACCAACAAGCTCAAGCTTCTTTGCATAACCCTCAGATACACCAACAATCATGTTGTGAATAAGGGTACGAGTTAAACCGTGAAGGCTCTTTGCTTCGCGGCTATCATCAGGACGCTCAACGATTACGTTGCCATCTTCTACCTTGATGGAAAGAATGTCCTGGAAAGTACGGGTTAATTCACCTTTGCCACCTTTTACGGTAACAGTGCTGCCATCAACAGCAACTTCTACACCGGAAGGAATGGCGATAGGCATTTTACCAATTCGAGACATATTCGCTCCTTCCTTCCTACCAGATGTAAGCGATCACTTCGCCGCCGATGCCAGCTTTGCGTGCATCGCGGTCAGCCATAACGCCCTTGCTCGTAGAAATAACAGCGGTACCAAGACCACCAAGAACGCGAGGCAGTTCATCTTTGCCAGCATAGATACGCAAACCAGGCTTGGAAATACGCTTCAAACCACGGATAGTGCGTGCTTTCTTGTCACCATACTTGAGGGTAATGGTAAGGATGTCGCGAGGCTGTGCCTCTTCAACATCGTAACCAGCGATGTAGCCCTCTTCGTGCATGATGCGTGCAATTTCAACAAGCTTTTTGCTTGACGGCATGGAAACCGTCGGCTTGCCTGCAGAGTTAGCATTACGCACACGCGTAAGCATATCTGCAATAGGATCGTTCATGCTCATTGTTGTGTTTCTCCTTTGTTCATGATGAGACGAAAAGCCGGTTCGCATACGCCCTTAACGCACGCGCCTTGACTCTCGACACTCAACAACGCGACTTAACTTCTAATTTCTTACCAGGAAGCTTTGGTCACGCCGGGCAGTTCGCCTTTGTTAGCAAGTTCACGAAGGCAGACACGGCACAGACCGAACTTGCGGTAGTACGCACGAGGGCGACCACAGCGAGCACAACGGTTGTGCTGACGAGTCGAGAACTTCGGCTCTCGCTTTGACTTGGCGATCATCGATTTCTTAGCCATTCAAAATCCTTCTTTCCTATAACCAATTCTCTACTTTTTAGAGAACTTAGTTTTCTTTTTTGAACGGGAAGCCCATAGCATCCATCAATGCTTTGGCGTCTTCATTGGTCTCTGCAGTGGTAACAAACGTAATGTCCATACCACGAGTGCGATCGATCTTGTCATATTCGATCTCAGGGAAGATGAGCTGTTCGGTAAGGCCCATGGTGTAGTTACCACGACCGTCGAAGCTGTTTGGATTGCAGCCGCGGAAGTCGCGTACACGAGGAAGAGCCATAGACATCAAACGGTCAAAGAACTCCCACATGCGGTCGCCACGAAGGGTTACCTTACAACCAATTGCCTGGCCTTCACGCAGATGGAAACCAGCGATGGATTTCTTAGCGCGAGTAACCATAGGCTGCTGACCAGTGATAGTGCGAAGATCAGCAATAGCACCGTCGAGCAACTTCTTGTCGCCTGCAGCACGACCTACACCCATGTTAACCACGATCTTTTCGAAACGAGGAACCTGGTTTACGTTGCTGCACTCAAGCTCTTTAAACAACTTAGGAGCGACTTCGTTTACGTACTTTTCCTTCAAACGAGGAGTAGCCATAGTAGTGTTTTACCTTTCTCGATGAATTAAACACAGGATTTCCGACCCTGCGTCCCTAGCCTTTGCCAGGGTCATAGGCGCAATTAGCGCACCCAAAGACGAAACCATACAGGAATACTATTTTTAGGTCAACCTATACGCCAAAACCACACACGCTTTTCTTAATCGAAAAACATGTGTGGTTGTTTGCTTTTAGCGCAAATTTGCTGGTAAGCAAATTTGCTAGTCGATGTCAGCGCCGCACTTCTTGCAAACGCGAATCTTCTTGCCATTTTCGCGCTTAATGCTTACGCGAGTAGCCTCTTTGCAAGAGGGGCAAATAAGAGCCACGTTAGATACATGGATTGGAGCTTCCATGGATGCAATGCCGCCTTCAGGATTTGCCTGAGTAGGACGCATTGCCTTTTTGATGATGTTTACCTTTTCAACGGTGACACGCTGAGAAGCAGGCTTAGCGGAAAGAACGGTACCTTCAGCACCACGATCCTTGCCAGTAAGAACCTTTACCTTGTCACCAGTTTTGATGTTCATTTTAGCCATGAATTGTTCCTCCTACAGCGTTTCCGGTGCCAGGGACACGATCTTCATGTACTTCTTCTCGCGAAGTTCGCGAGCAACAGGACCGAAGATACGAGTACCACGGGGAGCGCCGTTGGCATCGATCAGCACGGCTGCATTCTGGTCGAACTTAATATAGCTGCCGTCTTCACGACGAACTTCTTTCTTAACGCGCACTACGACGCAGCGGACGACATCGCCCTTTTTAACGCTGCCGTTTGGCATAGCCTCTTTTACGCTGCATACGATGACATCACCGAGGCCTGCATAGCGGCGCTTAGAGCCACCCAGAACCTTGATGCACTGCACCTTGCGAGCGCCAGAGTTATCAGCGACGGCGAGCATGCTCTGCATTTGAATCATATGCTTATCCCTTTCGATGCTTTCAAGTAAGCAAAAACTTACTTGGCCTTCTCAACGATGTCGAGAAGACGCCAACGCTTCATCTTAGACAGCGGGCGAGTTTCCATAATCGTTACGGTATCGCCCACGCCAGCTTCATTGTTCTCGTCGTGAGCATGGAACTTCTTAGTAGAATTAACCATTTTGCCGTATACCGGATGTGGCTTGCGTTCGTGTACTTGCACAACGCAAGTCTTATCGCCAGAAATGCTTACTACAACACCCTGACGGACTTTACGAGAATTACGTTCTTCACTCATGCTATTCAAACCTTCCTTGTCGAGCCTTAAGCCTGAACAGCCTTGAGCTCGCGGTCACGCATCTCGGTCTGGATGCGAGCGATGTCTTTCTTGACCTGCTTGATGCGAGCGGTGTTATCCAACTGGCCAGTTGCCATCTGGAAGCGCAGGTTAAAAAGCTCTGCACGTGCTTCCTTCAGCTTAGCCTGCAGATCTTCACCTGAAAGATTCCTGATCTCTGCTGCTTTCATTTACTCCTGCCCTTCTGCCTCGCGCTTAACGATCTTGCACTTGATGGGCAACTTATTAATTGCGAGACGGAGCGCATCGCGTGCAGTTTCTTCGTCAACGCCATCGATCTCAAACATAATACGGCCAGGCTTTACTACCGCTACCCAACCTTCTGGGTTACCCTTACCTTTACCCATTCGAGTTTCAGCAGGCTTCTGCGTGATGGGCTTGTCAGGGAAGATCGTGATCCAAACATTACCAGTACGGTTCATGCGACGGGTCATAGCGATACGAGCTGCCTCGATCTGGCGGTTAGTGATCCAATGGCGATCCAGAGCCTGAATGCCCCAGGTGCCGTGATTCAAAGTGGTGCCGCCCTTAGCGTTACCCTTCATAGAACCACGCTGGACCTTGCGGTGCTTAACGCGCTTAGGTACCAACATTATTTATCACCCCTATCGTTGTTGCGACGGCCGCGACGGTTGGGACGAGAAGAACCTTCGAGTGCAGGCTGTGGAGCCTTCTGTCCAGGAAGAACTTCACCGTGATATACCCAAACCTGGATACCAATAGAACCCATGGTGGTTGCAGCGGTTGCGAAACCGTAATCGATCTTTGCGCGAAGGGTGTGCAGAGGCACGCGACCTTCACGGTACCATTCACGGCGGCTCATTTCAGCGCCACCAAGACGACCTGCGCACTGGATACGAATACCCTTAGCACCAGACTTGCGTGCAGACTGTACAGCCTTACGCATAGCACGACGGAAAGCAACACGGTTTTCCAACTGCTCTGCGATGGACTGAGCAATAAGGTTTGCATCAAGTTCAGGACGCTTAACTTCTACAACCTCAACAGATACGGTGCCGTTTGCGATCTGATTGAGCTTCTTGCGAAGAGCGTCAACTTCTGCGCCCTTCTTGCCGATAACAACACCAGGACGAGACGTGGTGATGATTACCTTAATCTTGTCGCCAGCGCGTTCAATTTCTACACGAGAAACGGCTGCATGGGCGAGCTGCTTTTCCAGGAACTTGCGAATTGCGAGGTCATTTTCAAGGTTCTTCGCATAGTCCTTGTCGGAATACCAACGGCTACGCCAATCCTCGGTTACACCAAGACGGAAGCCGGTGGGGCTTACTTTCTGACCCATACTATGCCTCCTCTCGGGTTGCTACGATGACGGTGATGTGGCTGGTGCGCTTACGAATGCGCGATGCGGAACCCTTTGCACGAGGACGAATGCGCTTCAAGGTTGGGCCTTCGTCAGCAAAGCATGCCTTAACAACCAGATTGTCTGGGTTGCCAGCACCCTTCTGTGCAGCATTAGCAACAGCGGAGTTCAAAGTCTTCTCTACAACTTCTGCAACTGCGCGGTTGGTGAAACGCAGGGTTTCCTGAGCGGCTACTACATCTTTGCCGCGGATTTGGTCGAGCACGATACGCGCCTTACGGGGCGAAACGCGCACATAGCGAGCGATTGCTTTAGCTTCCATGTTTCACCCTTTCTTACTTGTCGTGACCACGGAAGGTACGGGTTGGTGCAAATTCGCCCAACTTGTGTCCAACCATAGACTCGGTTACATAAACTGGCACATGCTTGCGACCATCATGCACAGCGATGGTATGACCAACCATCTCTGGGAAAATGGTGGAAGAACGTGACCAAGTTTTGATGACATTCTTTTCGCCTGCTTCGTTCATCGCCACGATGCGATTGAGAAGGCGAGGTTCCACGAAAGGACCTTTTTTCAAACTTCTGCTCAATGTTTCTCCTTAAGCGATCGGGCGCTACTTCTTGCGACGACGGATGATCAAGCGGCTTGAAGCCTTCTTGGGGTTGCGGGTGCGATGACCCTTGGTGGACACACCCCATGGAGTAACAGGATGACGACCAGAAGACTTGTTCTTGCCTTCGCCACCACCATGAGGATGGTCGACAGGATTCATAACCGTACCACGTACGCTTGGGCGGATGCCCTTCCAGCGATTACGGCCAGCCTTACCAATTTTGATGTTGCCATGTTCTGCGTTGCCTACTTCGCCAACAGTTGCGCGGCAGGTAACCAAAACACGACGCATTTCAGAAGAAGGCATACGAAGGATTGCGTACTTGCCTTCCTTACCCATCAGCTGAATGCTGGTGCCAGCAGAACGAGCAATTGCAGCACCGCGGCCAGGCTGAAGCTCAACAGCGTGAATGAGCGTACCTACTGGGATTGCGGAAAGTGGCAATGCGTTGCCTGGCTTGATGTCAGCATCTGGACCAGAAATTACAGTTTCGCCAACTTTGAGGCCCTTTGGCTGAAGGATGTAGCGCTTTTCACCGTCTGCATAGTGGAGAAGAGCGATACGTGCGCTGCGGTTAGGGTCGTACTCGATCGTTGCAACCTTAGCAGGAATGCCATCCTTGTTGCGCTTAAAGTCGATGATGCGGTAACGACGCTTGGTACCGCCACCCTGATGACGGGTGGTAACACGACCGTTGTTGTTACGGCCAGCCTTCTTGGGCAGTGGTGCCAACAGAGACTTTTCGGGCTTGGTGCACGTAATGTCAGCAAAGTCCGAAACGGTCTGGAAGCGGCGCCCAGGGCTTGTGGGCTTGTATTGTTTTACTCCCATTTTCTTCCTTTCTATGGGCTTGAACTTGTTGTTCACGCCCTCGGTCTTATGTGGTCTCCATCACCGCCATGAGAACCTTTGGGAGAGGGTTCTCGGCGACTCCGAGTTACCACGCGCCCGGGTGTATCCATCAACAGCCAGACGCAAACGAGAATTATACTTGCGAATACGCCTGTATGCAAGTTAAAAATCACGCTCTTCATTTCTTCGCAAAGAATTCACAGTTGCGCCAAAATGCACCTTACTTGCTATGGCGTATTACCAAAGCGTAATTAACTTACTAATTAGTATTTTGATCTGCCTTCAGCTAGAAAGCTTTTCGAGGCAAGTTTCGCTTATTCGACTGCTTTTCGGCATAAAGGAAGTAGCGAAATAACTCGACAAAAGATTGCTGCATCCCTATATCTTTTCTCGAGAACCTAAGGCTACTTCTTTACTATGCCGAAATACAGTCGGCTCTACAATGCCTCGAAAAGCTTTCTAGCTGAAGGCGAACAACTATATATAGTAGTAATGCTTCGCCTACCTTTTACTAAAAGCGAACAACTCCCTCAGTTATAACTGTCTGCAATTCTCGCTACTTCGGTGTTATGAACGCGGTAAACGCAACCGCGGAACTACTACAACTAAGCAATACAGAAGCGCTACTGTCCCCAAAACTCCTGCAGCAAGTCCAATAGCACCCACCGATACACTACTTGCTACTACCCCACCAACCGCAGAGCCACTTCCTATACCGAAGTTAAATATCGCCGAAAAGATTGAGGTTGCAACTGCCTGATCATCAAGACTCGAATAGCGAATAACCTCTGATTGCAAAACAGCGTTCATTGCGGTACTTCCCATGCCAAGCACCATGCAAGCCACAAGCACGCCCGCTAACAATTCTTTACTTATATATAAAGTAAAGAACGCCGCCACAAGAGCAACCAAGCACACACATAAAAACTTTAGTCGTATGCGCGCATACAGTTTCGAGAAGAGCATACTTCCCACAATGCCTGCCACACCAAAACAAGCGATAACTATAGTTACCACGTGTTCTTCAAGTCCTACACTTTGCAGCAGATAAGGTTCAATGTAGCTATAACAAATATAGTAGGCGGTCATTAACACACCTACAAATATATAGATGCCACGAAGCGCTTTTGTTTTCACGAGAACGGGAAGCCTGCGAACAGAGAATGGTTTAGTAGCAGGAATAGAAGGCAAAACGAAGTAAAGATATATCAGGATAAGAACGGTAATAAGAGCAACACAGGCAAACGTCATACGCCAACCAAGTGCCAATCCAATAACGCGACCAATAGGCAACCCAGCAATAAGAGCAACCGATTCACCCATTACCACCATGCCGAGCGCCATATGGCGATGATCTTCGCTTACTACACGAACCGCCATAGGAGGTGCAATCGACCAGAAAATAGCATGCGCACATGCCACTACGATACGAGCAGCCATCAGCATGAAATAACTCGTAGCAAGCGAAGAGAGCAACTGCCCTAACGCAAAAAGTGCCACGATAAACAAAAACAGTTTTCGAAATCCAATGCGCGATGCAACGATCATCAAGGGAAGTGAAAGAAGCATAACCATCCAGGCATAAACTGAAATAAGCATACCAGCCTGAGATTCACTCACGGAAAAGCTCACTGCAATATCAGTCAAAAGCGCCACAGGCATGAATTCAGACGTGCAGAAAATAAACGTTGAAATAGTAATTCCAATAAGCGGCAAAGCTTCTCGAAGATTCATATGCTGCTTTTTTCGCGACACAACCACTACCTTTCTTATCGATGAAGCCTATACATACTAACCAAGAAACATAGTTTGAAAAGTAGTTAAGGGTTTTCTCTTGCGATAATCCATCTCCCTCCACAAAAATGCATAATCTGTTTCCACATGCCCCAATAAAGCTTTATAGTTTGTCTGGCTATTAAATCGACTAGACCACACTGTTTGTCACTGTCGTATTCGGTTTTTCGAATCACTACTAAGCTATCAAGGATTTGAACTTATGATTCATGACTTTATATCCCTTGCCATAATTGCCCTTATTGCAGCATTAGCTCCTCTTATTGCTAACTTAATTCCTAAAAAGCTTATTCCTGAAACCGTATTGCTCTTAATCGGTGGTGCTGTTTTGGGTCCTTCAGTCCTCAACCATATCTGGCTTGATGAAACTGTTTTATTCTTGGCTGATTTAGGTACTGCAATGCTCTTTTTGCTTGCTGGTTTCGAAATAAACCCTCGTACCATTACAGGCCAAGAAGGAAAGCGCGGCTTTAAAACGTGGTTCATTACCTTGGCTATAGCCTTCGCTTTGGTGATGGGTGTTTACCACGCCTCCTTCGGAGAGCTGTCCATCGATGCGCTGGCGCTTGCTATCGCTCTTACCACCACCGCCATTGGTGCACTTATGCCCATATTGAAAGAACGCGGCATCTTAAATAACCGTGTAGGCGAATCGGTGCTGGCCTATGGTACTTGGGGCGAACTTGGTCCCGTTATTGCAATGGCGCTTCTTTTATCCACCCGCGCCGCATGGTTGACGGTAATTATTCTGCTTGCTTTTATTGCGCTGGCAGTATTGGTTGCTGTTTTAGGACAACGCGCCGCAAAGGCAGAACATCAAATCTTCTTGATTCTTTCCCAAGGAAGAAATACCACGTCTCAAACCCTGGTACGCGTTACTATGCTGCTGCTTATTGCTCTTGTGGCAATTTCGGCAATATTTGATCTCGATATAGTTCTTGGCGCGTTTGCTGCGGGCTTTATCCTTCGCTACATTGTGCCTGAAGATGATCACATTCTTGAAGAAAAGCTTATGGCTATTGGATACGGATTCCTTATCCCCCTTTTCTTCATCGTCTCTGGTGCCAAAATTGATATTGGTGCCGTTGCCAGCCAACCGCTTCTGTTAATTGGCTTTATCTGTCTGCTTCTCCTTGTTCGCGCCGTACCTATTTTTGTCGCCATGAGAACCGACAGTAATCCAGAAGTCAAAGCTTTGGGCGCTGCCAATCATGCCACCGTGTCGTTTTACTGCACCACTGCACTGCCCCTAATCGTTGCAGTTACTACTGTTGCCGTTAATGCAGGAGCAATGTCTTCTTCACTTGCGTCAATTTTGGTATCAGCTGGCGCTTTAACCGTATTAATCATGCCATTTATAGCTTCACTTACCTACAAAGAGCCCAAGTAAACACCAGTTAATACGGCAGTTATAACAATCAGTTACAAAAAGTTGAAAATCATATATAAAAAGTAAATAGTTCCCCTCATAGAGCAAAACGCGTTCAAATGCTAGGATATGGTTTGAACAGGACGTTCGATCGTGAATGTTTTTCTGTTCCATTCGATCAAATAATGAGGAGAGGATCGTAATTATGGATTTTCAGCTTACTGACGAACAGGAATTGCTGATTGAAAGCGCTCGTGAATATGCTAGCCGCTACTTCACTGATGAAGCGGTAAAGCAGGCCTACGAAGTAGACCATCATATCAGCGTAGAAGCAGCTATGGCTTATCGTGAAGCAGGCTTCATGCATCTTGGCCTTCCTGAGGAAGTTGGTGGCGTTCCAGTAGACAAGCTTACCGAGGTTCTTTTGGTAGAAAAGCTTCATGAGTTCACTGGTGTTACCCTTCCCTTCGTAACCGACTTCAATACCATTACCGACGTAATTGACTTCGGCACCAAAGAACAGCAAGAAATGATCATGGATGCTATCGAAAATGTTGAGAGCACCTGCATCGCTTGTTCTGCAATTTCCGAACCTGCTGCTGGTTCCGACAACAACGCTATGACCTGCGTTACCAAGAAGCAGCCAGACGGCACTTATATCCTGAATGGTCAGAAGACCTGGGTTACCCTTGGTGGTCTTTCTATCTACACCATGGTTGTAGCTAAGGACGAAGATCCTTCTTACGAAAACGACAAGTACTCCTTGTGGCTCATCCCTAACGATACCCCTGGCTTCACCGTTGCTCACCTCGAAAAGGTTGGCCAGCAGGCAATCCCATTTGTTGACCAGTTCTTCGACAACGTAGTTCTTACCGAGGATATGCGTCTTGGCGAACCTGGTATGGGTTGGAAGCTTCTCATGAAGAAGCTCGAATTCGAACGCTGCTTGGTTGTTGCTTCTTCTCTCGGTCTTGCACAGGCTGCTTTGAACGACGCTGGTGCTTATGCTTCTGAGCGTATCGCATTCAAGAAACCAATCGCTCACTTGACCCAGATCCAGGAACACCTCTGCGAGATGGAAAACATCATCCAAAACGTACGTCTCCGTCTGTATCAGGTAGTAGACATGATTGACCGCGGCGAATCTACTCGTCTTGAATCTGCTCTGCTCAAGGGTTATGCATGTAAGGAACTCACTCGCGTGGCTGACATGGCAATGGCTATTTATGCCGCTATTGGTTACACCAAGGAAATTCGCGTTGGCCGCATTTGGGCTGACCTCCGTGGTAACGAAATGGGCGGCGGCACTACTGAAGTTATGAACTACATTGCTGGTCGTCAGTTGGTAAAGAAGTACAAGGCATAGTAAATCGCTTTGTTTAACTACTTCTTATAGAGCGTTTAAGTGTAGGACTCTTTCGTAATAGTTTCTTCCTTAGATTAAGATTTTCCTACACTCGCCTATCAAGCTCCTCGATTATCGGGGAGCTTGTTTTTTACAGATGCTTGCCGCCAAAGGTACTTGCCACCAATCGCCTGAACATTTCGCTCGCATTTCCAAGAAATAACAAACGGAGCGCTTTCTGTTCACGCAGAGAGCTATAATAAGCATTTGCATTTTTCGAAAGCACGTGTCGCTACGTAGTTATGCACTATGTTGCTAAAGGCGCTTTTCTAAAATGCGCTTGTTTCTTATCCAATCAAGGAGTCTTGTTTATGAAAGCAATTGTAAACGCCTGGACAAGCTTGAGCCTTATCAAGCGAATTGTCATTGGCCTAATCATCGGTGCCCTTATCGGCCTGTTCGGTCCAAAAGACATTATTGTTATCGAACTTCTGGGTACCTTATTTGTAAACGCATTGAAGGCCGTTGCCCCTCTTTTGGTATTCTTCTTGGTTATCAACGCGCTCAGCCGTACCAAGCTGCCAAAATCCATGCGCACGGTTATTACGCTTTACGTAATTAGCACCTTGTGCGCTGCTATTACCGCTGTTGTTGCCTCTTACGCCTTCCCTGTCACCCTTACCTTGGCTGATCCGGGTGAGGCAGAAGCTATCCCATCAGACATTGGTGAAGTTCTTATGACTTTGCTGAACAACATGGTGGCTAACCCTGTAGATGCACTGGTAAACGCAAACTATCTTGGAATTTTGGTTTGGGCGATTGTTTTGGGTATCGCGATGCGTTACACCTCTGAAGCAACGCGTGATTTCTTCAGCAATATCTCCCACGCAATTTCTGCAGTTGTTCGCTGGGTTATTGCCTGTGCTCCTTTCGGTATTCTGGGCCTTATTTATACTTCCGTATCTCAAAATGGTCCTGAAATCTTTATCGAATACGGTCAGCTTCTTGCAATCCTTTTGGGCTGCATGTTCTTTGCGGCTTTGGTGGTAAATCCCCTTCTTGTATTCTTGAACATCCACAAGAACCCTTATCCTTTGGTATTCCGCTGCTTAAAGGACAGTGGCATCACCGCATTCTTCACTCGCAGCTCCGCTGCTAACATTCCTGTAAACATGGACCTTTGCCGTCGCCTTGGTCTTCATGAAGACACCTACTCTGTTGCTATTCCGCTGGGCGCAACGGTAAACATGGCAGGCGCCGCAGTAACTATTTCCGTTATGACTATGGCAGCTTGCCATACCTTAGGTATTGCGGTTAACCCTGTAACCGCAATCATCTTGTGCATACTTGCTGCAGTAAGTGCTTGCGGCGCATCGGGCGTTGCTGGTGGTTCTTTGATGCTTATTCCTTTGTGCTGTTCGCTGTTCGGCATCAGCAACGACATCGCAATGCAAGTTGTAGGTATCGGTTTTGTTATTGGTGTAATTCAAGACTCCGTCGAAACCGCCATCAACTCTTCTTCCGACGCATTGTTCTCCGCTACGGCAGACTACAAAGAACGTCGCAAGGCTGGTATCGACTTCAAGCCTGGCAAAGATTCTCCTGTATGGAAAACCGCCGAAAGTGAAAAGGTTGCTACCGAAACCGCAGCTGCAAACGAGTAGTTTTGTTGGTTGAGTTTGTCGAAGCATCTGAGACATCCAAGTATCTAAGATATCTGATGCCTCCGAAGCTTCAAAACTTAAAGAGCTTCAAGGGCCTTGCCTTGTAACCTTAAAGCCACCCTAAAGCCATCCGTTTGTACGCAAATTCGGATTAACACTATAAGAGCCCTTCGGGGCTCTTATTTTTTGTCCAAGTGCACCAAAGCCTACAGCGATTCACTCTCGCCAATCAAGACTCACTCCACCCCATCAAATCCTGCGACAATTCCTCTGACTCATCAAATCCTGCGCTATTTTTTCAGCAAACGTAAACCCAACTTATATCAAGTTCTTTTAAACTAGAGCGTGATGATTTTTAACGTAGAAGCATTAACGCAAAACATAGCTAAACAAATGCTGAAGACGTTTACCAGGAACTTTTCTCTTCACAGAACAGAGAAATGATATTACATACGTATCTTGGAGGGTTAATGGATACTCAAATCAACAATCAAAGCAATGAGTCTACTCTTCCTAAGGGGCTTGAAGGTTTGGTAGTCGTAGAACTAGGCGATTACGTTGCCATGCCTGCCTGCCCTCGTATGCTAGGAGAACTCGGCGCCACCGTATATAAAATCGAAACGCTCTCTGGCAACTTGCACCGTCTTGATGGACCAGGATTTGGCATGCCTGAACTTGGCATGGACAATCCCGCTTTCGATATGAGCAATGCCAACAAAAAGTTCTTATCGCTCGATGTTCGAAGCGAAGGCGGACGCGAGATTGCCTTGAAGCTTATTGAAAAGGCGCATATTTTCGTAACGAGCCTGCGCACTCCAAGCTTAAAGCGTCTTGGATTTGACTACGAATCCCTTCACGAAAAGTTTCCCAAGCTCGTTTATGGCCAAATGCGCGGTTATGGCGAGCGTGGTCCCATGAAGGACGCTAAGGGCTTCGATGCTACTTGCTACTCTGCACGCGGTGGGTTGCTGATGTCTATTCCTCAGGCAGGTGAGCATTTTATGCCTGGCAATATGCCTGCTGCTTTTGGCGACTGGAATGCTAGCATCGCCCTTGGCATGGGTCTTATGAGCGCACTTTGGCGCGCAGAACAAACGGGTGTAGGCGACTTGGTAACGGTCAATTTGCACCATATGGCTTTGTGGGCAATGCAAGTTGCCGTTGTCTCTCAGCCTTTTGGCGTTCCTTATCCAAAGAATCGAAATATGGCAACCTGCCCTACAAATAATTGCTATCGCACCAAAGATGGCGTCTGGTTCCTGATCTGCTACGGATCCTATGATGCTTGGTACCCTTTCGTCATGCGCTTGATTGACCTGCCCGAATACGCAGAAGACGAACGCTATACCAACTGTGCCAAAATCAACGAAACAGGAGAAGTCGCAACCGTTGTACAGCTTATTGGCGATGCCTTCGCGCAGCATGACTGGGAGTACTGGGAAGCACTCTTTATCGAAAAGGATGTTCCTTACGCTCGCTGCAACACGATGGAAGACGTCATGAGCGACGAAGAAGCCTACGCAAATGATATTTTGCGTCCTATTCATTACGACAGCATTGGCGATCACTGCATTACTACCAGCCCTATTCGCATGGCTTCTGTGGGCGACCCTGAAATTACTCGCGCTAAACCACTTGGCTACGACACCGCTTCCGTTTTGGAAGAACTTGGTTACAGCGCCGCTGATATTCAGACGTTCGAAGAGAAGAATTACGTACACTGTTTTGAGGGCAACGCGCCTGCATCACTTGATGAGGTGTCTTTCGGACCAGATCATCGCTAATATCGTCGAAAGCCAAAGCTAAATTCAGGATAAGGTGCTCGCGCCGTAAGGGGTGTTCATCCCGCAAGAGAACCCATATCATAAAGGCACCCACATTGCTAAGATGTTTGCATCACAAGACAGCAGCCCATCAGTTAATACTGATGGGCTGCGAACGATAAATCCCTATACCAATTATTCAGTTGTGTTCAAAATATGCACCATCAAGAAAGGCAATGATTTTATATACCTATGCGTGAGCATAAAACAACATTGGCTATAAAAGCGCCTCTTCCCATTGCGCCTCTTTAAACCCTACCAAAATGAAATCTTTTCCAACAACAAGAGGGCGCTTTACCAACATGCCATTAGTCGCAAGAAGATCAAAGGCCTCTTCATCGGTCATGCCTTCTTCAAAGCGATTTTTAACTCCAAGTTCACGATAGAGTATGCCACTTGTATTAAAGAAACGACGTAGTGGAAGTTCACTTCTTTCGTGCCAGGCTTTTAGTTCTTCCGCTGTTGGATTATCTTCCACAATATGGCGATCCTCATAGTTGACCCCATGATCGTCGAGCCATTTCTTCGCTTTTTTGCAGGTTGAACACTTCGGGTATTCTAAAAAGAGAACGTTAGTCATCATTGCTCCTTTGTACTTGTTGGTTTGTGTTCTGAGTACAGCTCAGCGTTTGTTCGCGTTCTTGCGTAAGGGTTGTAAGAGTTGATTCAGTATCCGATTCTGAATTTGAAGCTGCCTGTTTCTTTTCGCGCATTTTCGCCGCAGCGTCAACCGCACCGAATGCCAAACAACAGGCTGCCACTATAACCGCAATCCCCCACATGCCTTAGCCCTTACTCTCTTACTGAACTAGTATTACCAAAACCTGACACTTATCAAAATCTGAGTTTTACCAAAGGCCAGCACTTACCAAAACCTGATAATTGCCAAAGACCGACACTTGCCAAAACCCGACATTTATCAAAGACCGACACTTTAATCATCGATAAAACCAAGGGGATACTTTGTTTCTTCTCCCTTTCGCAACACGCCCATCATCTCGCGCGTCAATGAGTAATCTTCGTCATCAGGCAAATCTTCACGAGAGAGCCACTCAGCTTCTTCGAGTTCATGATCATCAAGCGTAATAGAACTCTCGCCATCAAGATCGCAAAAGAAGCCAAAAAGAAGCGATGAAGAAGGAGGCCACGGCTGACTTTTATAATAGCGAAGGTTTGTCACCTTTAAGCCAACCTCCTCCATCACCTCACGATGAACGGTTTGCTCAACTGTTTCACCCATTTCGCAAAAGCCCGCAATAAGTGCATAGCTCTTGTATTGACGACCTGCGTAGCGAGAAACCAACACTTTATTACGTTGCCTATCCACGATACCGATAATTACCGCAGGAAACAGTCGCGAAAACTCCATGCAACCACATTCAGGACATTGCAGCATTCGTTCGACAATTCCATGCTGCATTTTCGAGCCACATCGTCCACAAAAATGATGCGTGTCATACCATACGTGATACTCATAGCCAACCATTCCCGCAAAAACGCGATGCTTTGGCTGATAATTACGTAATTGAGCAACAGGAATAAATTCATAGCTTAGTTGCGATTGCTGTTCTGGCTGGGTTTCCGCTTGAGTTTCCGACTGTGCTTCAGCAGCTATTTCAGACAGCGCTTCGTTGCTTATTTCTGACTGCACTTCGTTGCTTATTTCAGGCTGCTCTTCATCTTGTTTAACAATCCGCGCTTCAACTTTAGCTTCATCCTGTACTTCAGTCTGACCTTTAATCTGCGATTCGTCTCGTTTACCACTCAAGAACTCTTCCAGCGCTTCATCGTCAATTCCGCAACGAAAATATGCCGTTTCTCCAACAGTAAAAAGAAGCAACGCTGAGGGCTTTCGCCCATCTAAACACAGCGGAATACTGGACGTTTCCGACTGCGGCTTACAAAATTCGCCTACTACTTTTGCTTTACGCAGAGCACCATAGCTAGGAAAATGAAGTGTACCCTCTGAGCTTTTTGCAACCAGAACACTGCTCTCTCTATAAATTAGAATTCGATCCGAAAACTCGGGTTCTACCCATGCAAAATCGTTACAAAAAGAGTGCGGTTCAATATCTTGAAACACAGTCGATCACCGTTTCCTTTCACTGCTCTAAATATACTCTTTCCGAATCGATCTTTTCTTGCGGTAGACTAATTTACGTAGCTTTAGCGAGCTTTTACGTGGCTCTTCGCAAGCAACTTTTTTATTGCCAATCTACAAAAGGATGAACCATGGATACAATTTGCCCAGCTCAATTTGAAGACAACTTGCCTACGCTCATAAAAGTAAAACAAGTAAGCGATGGCTGGATCAAAAAGTACATCCTTACCTATGAAAAGCCTAACGGATCACTCTACACCTACGAAAGCGCTTCCCGAAAGCCACTTGAAGCATACCGAAACGAACTTTTATGTAATGCGCAAGGTTCTTCTGGTCGCCATAGCCAAAACAAATCTCAAGCTGCTTTAGCCTCAACATTAGAAACGCGCATTAAAAACTGTGACGCTGTGTGCATCGTTCCCGAACTTCCTGACGGCAGCTATTTAATGATTAAAGAATTCCGATACCCTGTTAATGGCGTATTTGCGGCATTCCCCGCAGGGCTTATCGACGAGGGCGAAGACATATCAACCACCGTCGATCGTGAGCTTCGCGAAGAAACGGGCTACTGTCTGAGAAGAGATGTCGATCAGCCTATTAGAACCTTGGCTCAACCTGGATTTTCTTCAGTTGGCATGACTGATGAAAATGTACTTGTCGTTTTTGCGAAAGTAGAAAAAGCAGGAGACGCCCATCCCGAATCGAATGAGCTCATTGAGCCCTTTATTCTTCCAGGTGATTCCATTCGTGATTTCTTAGACACTACAACCTATTTCTTAGGAACGCGTGTTCAACTTCTTCTAGAGCTTTTAGCAGCACAGAATAGCTAGAAGACTTGATCTAAATTCAACAACTGCGCTACCGTTTCTCACGGTTTTCTTGCGCTTTCTCCGTTCTCCTCCATACGCTTTCTTGCGCCTCCGTGCGCCCTCCCGCACCTCTCTCGCCTTTCTCGCGCCTTCCCTCACGCCTTTCTCGCGCCTTGCTCATTTCACCCTCATATACAGCGACACGAAGGACTCTCATGTGCACTAACTGTGCTCAAAAGTTCTCTTTTATGTGAATTTTTTCTTCTACTCTAGAGATATGAAGGGAATAACAATTTCACATAGCAGCGCAGCGAGATTTTGGAGCAGCCATGCCCTAAAATACCTACTGCTGTCTAAGGGTTTTAAAGTTCAGAATTCAAGAATACAATTCGCACCCTTTAGTTCCTATAAAACCACTTCACAAACCTTGATAGAAATCAGTCACTTTGCAGACAATCTTCTCGACTCAAAGAACTGCATACATATCCTAAGACCAAGAGATAATTCAATAAATTCCAATTCGTTATCTAAGGCTGTTGGTAAAAATGTAACCGTACATTATCATTCGAACGCTTTACCAAAAGGCCATCTTCTTCATTTGTTCAATGACGTTTATATAACCTCCCCTGAACTAACTTTCGTTCACTATGCAACGGAAAGCACGATTTTTGAATTACTAAAACTCGGATATAAATTATGCGGAACTTCTTTCGATGACGAAAATGCTCAATACAACAAATCGAACAACTTTCAAACCATTACCTCTTGTAATGCTCTTAAAGTTTTTATTCAATACAACCCAAAGATTGTTGGATCCAGGAAAGCACTAAATTCACTGAAATTCATACGTGATAATTCGGCTTCGCCAATGGAAACAGCATGTACACTCTTATTGTGTCTTCCTTATAAGCTAGGCGGCTACGGTATTCCCTTTCCTGAGCTAAACCAGAAAATTCAACTCAGACATTCCGTTAAAAAAATCACATCACATCATTTCTTTGTTGCTGATCTGTATTGGAGAGAAGAAGGCGTAATCGCCGAATACGATAGCGACCAATTTCACTCAAATCGAATTTCCATCAACAAAGATATTCAACGAGCAAATTTGTTAGAACTAAACGGACACAAAGTAATTACCATCACCAAAAAACAAATACTAAACCGCTACGAATTTGAGCAGACCGCTACCTTAATTGCAAAAGAACTTAATCATCGAATTAGACTTCCACGCGGATTTCGAACAAATCAAACCAGACTGCGCAAAGAACTACTCTCTAATTCTTTCCCAAATTAATTTTGCAAAAACAGGACATTGTTTTTGGCAGAAAATGAGCGAATGTTACCTAACAAAGCGAATGCCTCGTTCAAAACTATACCGATTTCCACACGTATAATCTTTCATTACAAATAATTGACCATTAATGTCATCAAAAAGCTACCTAATCAATTAATTCCAAGCATCCCTGACTAAATCTAGTAACAAACGTAGATTTTCATCCAAAAACGGCAGCAAAAAATAACAAACCCCCGTCGGAAACATCCAACGGGGGTTTAAGTCTAATCGAGCTATACGTTTTGGCGCACTCGAACTATGAGCTTTGACATGTTCGAGCTGCAAACTTTGGCCCATATTAGCTGTTGCTGCCTATCTCCAGCACAGCCACTAGCTAGTCACCAATACCTAAAACTAGTCCTGAGCAGCGAAGATCTCGATGGAATCGCCGTCAGCCAAGGTAACCATAGCCTTCTTCCAGGTGCGAGTCTTGCCAGCCTGGAAACGTACGCGCTTTGGCTTGGACTTTACGTTTGCGGTGTTAACCTTAACAACCTTTACGTCGAAGATAGCCTCAATAGCCTGAGCAATCTCTACCTTGTTAGCAGTTTTAGCTACTTCAAAGGTGTAAACGTTATCCTCCATGCGCATGTAGGTGCTCTCCGAAATGATCGGACGAATGATAACTTCGCGTGGATCCTTCATTATGCAAGCACCTCCTCGATGCGGGTCAAAGCAGCGCTCGTGAATACGAGAGCCTTGTTGTCAATGAAGTCGAGCGTGTTTGCCTCGGAAATACCAATGGTGCGAACCTGAGGAAGGTTACGGAAAGACAGGTAAGTGTTTACGTCTTCGTCACCAACAACGAGGGTTACACGACCAGCAAGACCAAGGTTCTTCAAAACCTCAACTGCCTGCTTGGTAGAAGGCTTCTCAAAAGTCAGAGAATCAACTACAACGAGCTCGCCGTCAGCAAGCTTAGCGGACAGGGCAGAACGCATAGCCAGCTTTACAACCTTTGCAGGTACCTTAAATGCGTAAGAGCGAGGATGAGGACCGAATACGGTACCGCCGCCTGCCCATTGTGGAGCACGAATCGTACCCTGACGAGCACGACCAGTACCCTTCTGGCGCCAAGGCTTCTTGCCGCCACCACGAACCTGACCACGAGTCAAGGTGTCATGGGTACCAGCACGACGAGCAGCGCGCTGGGAACGAACCACTTCGTGCATTACATGCACGTTAGGCTCAATACCAAAGACAGCTGCGGAAAGTTCGGTATCGGATACCTTCTTACCGCTGGCGTCTTTTACTTCAATACTTGCCATAATCTATAAACTCCTTCGCATCGTTTCTAAGCCATGCGAATACGAACCACGCCGTTTTTGCCGCCAGGAACAGCGCCCTTGAGCATAATGAGGTTCATATCTTCATCAACGCGGACAACTTCAAGGTTCTTGGTCGTTACGGTATCGCAACCCATGTGACCAGGAAGGCGTACACCCTTGAATACACGGGAAGGATAAGCGCACTGACCTACAGAACCGGGAGCGCGATGGAAGTGAGCACCGTGTCCACCAGGGCCACCGCCAAAGCCATAGCGACGCATAACACCAGCAAAGCCCTTACCCTTGGAAGTACCAGTTACGTCAACCTTCTTTACCTCAGCAAAGTTAGCAACGGTAACTTCTTCACCAACGGTGTGCTCAGCAGCATCAGCAACGCGTACCTCGCGAAGATAGCGAACAGGCTCAACGCCCTGCTTTGCGAAGTGACCAGCCATAGGCTTGTTTACCTTCTGCTCTTTGATGGTGCCAAAACCAAGCTGAACAGCTTCATAACCGTCAGTAGCGGTGGTCTTTACCTGGCATACCTTGTTAGGAGCAGCTTCAATAACAGTTACAGGGATGACCTTGCCGTCTTCGTCGAAGAGTTGGGTCATGCCGATTTTCTTACCGTAGATAGCGTTAATCATCTAGTATCACACTCCCCTACAGCTTGATCTCAATGTCAACGCCAGCAGGAAGATCGAGACGCATCAAAGAATCAACCGTAGAAGGGGTTGGATCAAGGATGTCGATCAAGCGCTTATGAGTGCGCATTTCAAACTGCTCGCGAGAGTCCTTGTTTACGTGCGGGCCTTTTACAACGCAGTAAAGGTTGCGTTCGGTCGGCAGCGGAATAGGACCGGAAACCTTAGCACCCGTCTTCTGTGCGGTGTCTACGATCAACTTAGTGGACTGATCCACGATCTCGTGATCGTAACCCTTCAAGCGGATGCGGATATTCTCTTTAGCCACTTTAACCTCCATTGTAAGCGGTGGAACTTAAGCCCTAAGGCTTAAGCATTTCCACCAGCCTTGCTGATAATCTCGTCTGCCACATTCTTAGGAACAGGCTCATAAGAGTCGAACTGCATGGTGTAGGTTGCACGACCCTGGGTGCCACTGCGCAGGTCGGTTGCATAACCAAACATCTGGCTCAGTGGAACCTTTGCAGTAATGCTTACTGCACTACCACGCTGCTCCTGGCCCTGAATAATGCCACGACGGCTAGGAATGTCGCCCATTACGAAACCGGTGTACTCTTCAGGGGTTTCAACCTCTACTGCCATAACTGGCTCGAGGATTACAGGATCAGACTTCTTCAAAGCATCCTTAATTGCCATAGAACCAGCAACCTTAAATGCAGCTTCAGAAGAGTCAACATCGTGATAAGAACCGTCGATCAGTTCTACGCGAATGTCCTCAACAGGGTAACCTGCCAAAACGCCAGAGTTAAGAGCTTCCTGAATACCCTTGTCAACTGCAGGGATGTATTCCTTAGGAACAACACCGCCAACGATCTTGTTCTCGAATTCGTAACCCTTGCCAGCTTCCTGAGGATACATGTTGATGATTGCGTGACCATACTGACCACGACCACCAGACTGACGAACGAACTTGCCTTCAGCGCCCAGTACTTCATGACCAGGACGTTCACGATAAGCAACCTGAGGCTTACCAACGTTTGCTTCAACTTTAAATTCGCGAAGCAGACGGTCGATAATAATCTCGAGGTGAAGCTCACCCATACCAGCAATAATGGTCTGACCAGTTTCGTGGTTCGTAGAAACACGGAAGGTTGGGTCTTCTTCAGCGAGCTTCTGCAATGCCAAGCTCATCTTGTCCTGTTCTGCCTTGGTCTTAGGCTCAACAGCAATGTCGATAACAGGATCAGCGAACTGCATAGACTCAAGAATGATAGGAGCGTTTTCGTCACAGAGGGTGTCACCAGTGGTGGTGTTCTTCAAACCTACAACTGCAACAATGTCGCCAGCGGAGCACTTATCAATATCGATACGATTGTTGGAGTGCATCTGGAGCAAACGACCAATACGTTCCTTCTTGTCCTTAGTTGCATTGTGTACATAAGAACCAGACTCGAGAGAGCCAGAATATACACGCAAGTAAGTGAGCTTACCAACAAATGGATCGGTCATGATCTTGAATGCGAGTGCTGCAAAAGGAGCCTTAGGATCTGCAGGACGTTCGTCCTCTTCGCCAGTCTCTGGGTTGGTACCCTTAATTGCAGGAACGTCGCCAGGAGCAGGAAGGTAGTCTACAACTGCGTCCAAAAGTTCCTGAACACCCTTGTTCTTGTAAGCAGAACCTACAAATACTGGGTTGATCTGGCAGTTGATAACACCCTTGCGGATAGCTGCCTTGAGTTCCTCAACGGAAACTTCTTCTTCCATGAGAACTTTTTCCATCAGGTCGTCGTCGCAGTCAGCTGCTGCTTCGAGAAGTTCCTGATGATACATTTCAGCGTCATCCTTGAACTCTGAAGGAATTTCATCCATAGGCTCAGGATAGGTCATGCCCTTGTCGTCTGCCCTGAAGTCCCATGCAGTCATGGTTACCAAGTCAATAACGCCCCAGAAGTTGTCTTCAGCACCCATAGGAAGCTGAGCTGCAACTGCCTTAGCGGCCAGACGATCACGCATGGTCTGAATTGCGTGGAAGAAGTCTGCACCTACGCGGTCATACTTGTTGATGAATGCGATACGAGGAACGCCGTAGCGCTCTGCCTGACGCCATACGGTTTCAGACTGAGGCTGAACACCTGCAACAGCGTCAAATACTGCTACGGTGCCGTCAAGAACACGCAGGGAGCGTTCAACTTCAGCGGTGAAGTCAACGTGGCCGGGTGTGTCGATAATCTGGAAGCGATATTCTTCGCCATCCTTCTTCCAGAAGCAGGTGGTAGCTGCAGCGGTAATAGTTACGCCACGCTCCTGTTCCTGAACCATCCAGTCCATCGTAGCTGCACCATCATGAACCTCACCAATTTTGTGGGTCTTACCGGTGTAGTACAGAATACGTTCGGTGGTAGTGGTCTTACCAGCATCGATGTGAGCCATGATGCCGAAGTTACGAGTGTGGTCAAGAGATGCTTTTGCCATATCTAGTCCACTCCTCCTTACCAGCGATAGTGCGAGAATGCACGGTTGGATTCTGCCATCTTGTAGAGGTCTTCACGCTTTTTGATAGAAGCGCCAGTGTTCTCTGCTGCATCCATGATTTCAGCTGCGAGGCGTTCTTTCATGGTGTTTTCCTTGCGCTTGCGAGAGAAGTCAACCATCCAACGGATAGCAAGCGTAGTTGCGCGGCGAGAGTTAACCTCCATAGGTACCTGATAGGTAGCACCACCAACACGCTTAGGCTTTACCTCGAGCGTAGGGCGAATATTGTCCATTGCCTTCTTGAAGACAGTCAGAGCATCCTGACCGGTCTTTTCAGCAACGATATCGAAAGCACCGTAAACAATGCCTTCAGCGACGGACTTCTTGCCGTCTAACAACACCTTGTTGATCAGCTGCGTGACCAAGCGGTTGTTGAATCGAGCGTCCGGCTGCACTTCGCGGCGGACTGCTGCTGCACGACGCGGCATATATCTTCCTTTCGGTTTAAACGACTACTTATACGCGAATAACGCGGATTACTTACTTCTTAGGCTTTTTAGCGCCGTAACGGCTACGAGCCTGTGCACGACCATCAACTGCTGCACAGTCAAGAGCAGCGCGGATGATCTTATAACGAACACCAGGAAGGTCCTTTACACGACCACCACGGAGCAAAACCATGGAGTGCTCCTGAAGGTTGTGACCAATACCTGGAATATAAGCGGTTACTTCCATGCCATTTACCAGGCGAACACGAGCTACCTTACGAAGTGCAGAATTAGGCTTCTTAGGGGTAGTAGTGTAAACACGAGTGCACACGCCGCGCTTTTGCGGGTTGCCTTTGAGCGCCGGGGTCTTCTTCTTGTCGACCTGCTTGGCGCGGCCCTTGCGGACCAACTGATTAATAGTAGGCAAGACTCAACTCCTTTTCTTTATTAGTTACTACATGCCTTTCTATGTTTTCTGAGTGCGTTCTGCAGTTACGCACGCGAAAACACACGCCTCACGGGGAGACGCGAAGATGAACTTTATCACCGGGTATATACCTTGTCAAACGCCACGCATCCGGGCGTATCCATATCTATATTTTACATTGGCCCAAGTAGAAAGCTGCTCTTTGAATCATTTTGAAGAAATTGGCAAACTTTTTCACGTAATTTGCATAGTTGTTTTACGCGAATCTTCCTTACTGCCCCGTTAACAGCCGAATATAAGCTATTTAAAGTCGACTGAAAGATGGTTCAAGAAGCGATGACGTGCTTCTTTGCGTTTTGTTTGGCTAACGGCAATCTTTTCGCCCGATGCCATAATGAAGCCTTCTTTTTGAAGCTCAACTGCGTAATCCAAATTAACAATAAAGCTTTTATGGCACTGGATAAACTGATCAGGCAGCGATGCCGCCATGGCGCTCAGAGAACCATAGATATCGATTACCTCATTGGCAGTATGAATGCGCAATTTTCTACGCTGGCTTTCAATATAGAGAATGTCTGCGTATTTAATGAGACGTACTGACGTGCCAATCTTTACAGGCAGGCTGTTATTGTTGTTTCCCGATAGATGGTTAAAAGCACACGACAAAGCAATATTGACATCTTGCTGTACAAACGGCTTTGGCAAAAAGAAGGTGTGCTCCGTTTCGTAAATTAAAGGCGTATAGTGCTCAAGTTCAGACATATAAATTACTTGAGCGCGGGAAAAGTAGCGTTGATACTTATTAACGATTTCGATGCCCTTAGGAAGGGACCTTCCTTTTGCAAGGCGCTGCGCCTCTCCCATCCAAACGTCTACGAACAGCATGCTTGCAACATTGCCATCTGATAAATATTTAGCTAACTCGATAATAGAGGGACATTGCACAATATCGAGTACTTCTTGATGCTGATTTCTCTCAATAAACGCTTTTAGCATGTTTGACTGATTTTGATTAGCTTCGAGAATAGCTACGTTATACATATGCCCCCCCCCCCGAGCAAAAACTTGGTCTCCCTCTTTTTTGAGAAAGAGAAGAGTGCCATTTCCATTTCCTATATGTAAAAGCCGTATTACAATTCGCAGCTATGTGCAACAGATGTTTTACATACCTTCATCCATAAACAACACAAGTGCCACGCGCGATACGTAACCTGGGTAAGTAAAAGCGATACTAGCAAATGATCAGGACTTTTATACCCTACTTGTAACCATCAAAGCTTTTTTAATCACGAATAGTACTTTCCCTTTGGTGAACGGAATGAAATTGCTTGTTTTGTAAACAAAAAAGCGATTGGACCGAATAACTTCAGTCCAATCGCTCTCATTAATGCTTGTTTTATTCCGCTATAAGGCAGCGTCGTTCGTTAAAACAACAATTGTTTTTATGCCTCCAACAATGGTGCAGCTACTTGCTTCTTACGGGAAAGCACACCAGGCATCCATGTTGCCACAGAAGAGTCAATGCCAAATACCTTGTCTACCTTCTTGTGGTCGCCTTCAACCAGGAAGTTGGAGCCTTCAGCAATAATGTCGGTTACCAAAAGCAATACAAATTCGTAAGAGTTCTTTTCTTTTAATTCACGCAAGAATTCACGAATTTCTTCTTCACGCTGCATAACCGCATCAAGCGTAACCGTTTCATGCTGAGCAATAAGGATCGTACCTTCAGGAATCTTAAATTCCTTAGAGTCTGCAGTAACGAGCGTCTTAACGTCCATTTCAGCATCGCCACCACGAGCGTTAAACACATGCAGACCAAACTCGGTTGGGTCCTGACCAATAATGCCCGCCAAATACTCCACCTGTTCGCGGTCTACTTCAGTAGCGGTAGGCGACTTCAAAATAACCGTATCGGTCATAATTGCAGAAAGTAACGTTGCTGCAATACCTTCAGGAATATCAATACCTGCATTGCGAAGCTTGCACGTAATAATGGTTGCAGAAGAACCAACAGGCATGTTAGTGAAGCGAATAGGCTGGTTGGTGCACACATCCCCAATGCGATGGTGATCCACAATCTCAACAATTTCCGCCTCATTTAAACCATCGGCTGCCTGAGAAAATTCATTGTGGTCTACCAAAGCAACTTTGCGACGAGGCTTAACCGCTACATCGGAGCGAGTCACAATACCTACGGCAACGCCATCTTCGTCAAGAACAACTGCTTCGCGAAGTTCGTTTGCCATAAGGTCTTCAAAAACATCGTTATAAAGATCATTTGGAGCAACGATCATAGGACGATTATCAACCAGGCTCATAATGTCTTGCGTAAGCGATGCCTGTAGATCTGCCGCAATAGCGCTTGCGGATTCTTCAGTTGCATCTTTAGCACCCTTGCAAACCGTAGAAATATAGCGTTCTGCGATTGTGCGCGAAGAAACGACACCCGCATATTTGCCGTTTTCGTCAGTAACTACGATAGAGCGAATGTCGTGAACCGCAAGCAGCTGAGAAGCCTGGAGCAAGGTAGCGCTTCCTGGCAAGCTAATTACAGGAGAGGTCATAACATCGCAAACGCGTGCATATACATGAGAAATCAGCTGTGGTGCCTCAATGCCATATTCAGACAAGATAGCTTCAGATTCTTCAGGAAGAGGGCCCAGGCGGCAAGGAATGTATTCAAATTCTTCCGCATCGGGATTTTGCGCCAGCGTGCGCTTCATCATTTCATTTTTATAGTAGGCAAATCCCACCGCACCAGCGATAGAATCATTGTCGGGATTTTTGTGTCCGACGATAAGAACGGGCGTAGCCATTCGACCTCCTTAAAGCACGACAAATACGCACTTAAACATCCATGAATTCCAGATCGGTAAAAACCGCCTTTCATTGTAAGCGCTCTTACCGAAAAACCGCAACATTCTTATAAGCGTACCTAGGCACGCGCACGTTCATAGGCGGCATCTATGCGAAGATTACGCGCATAGATAGCCCAATTCGCCATCAGTGCAGCAAGATTCAAGAAATAAACGATCAGAACCCAATTCAGATTTCCGCTCACAAATTTTGCTGCAATACCTGCAACATATCCGAGCGTAATAAGTCCCAAAAATTGCCAACTGGTTCCAGCAGCCGTTCGCGCCTTGAAAGATTTCCAGGCATTCATTGGCCAAGACAAGCCAAAACAAATAAGCATTACTGCTTCAAGTATTTCTGCCATTACTATTTAAACGCTGCCTTTCTTGTTATTTACCTATCCTTAATTGGCATTCTGATTTGCAGGCGCAAAAGAGCACCCGTAGGTGCTCTATAGCCTTGTCTGTAATACTCCACTAAAGTATGCAGTTGTGTTTCGCTAACCGATTTTCACAATAGGCGCATAATCCTTCAGGAGTTTTTTGGTTTGACCCGTACGAGAGAAGCGAACATGAAGCGTGTCGCCATCAACTTTCATTACGGTGCCTCTACCGAATACTTTATGGTCAACCGTATCACCCTGAGCAAACGACATACTTGCCGCAGCTTTCTTTGCCGCCCTCGGATTTACCGTAGCGCTTGGACGCTGACGAGGACGAGAACCCGATGCGCTTGATTGGCCGAATACACGACCGCCTCCTGCTTCCACGCCCGATCCAGCAATTCCACGACGGCTACCACGCTTTTCCCAACCAGAACCAGAAAAGCCAGCGGACCCCATACCAATACTACGACGCAGTTCGGCAGGAATTTCAGAAATAAAGCGAGAGGGAGGATTCGCGCTTGATTGACCGAAAATCTGGCGCGTAAAAGCATTGGTCAAATACAAACGCTTTCGGGCACGCGTAATAGCCACATAACAAAGGCGACGCTCCTCTTCCAAGCCCTGCGCATCTTGAGAGGAATTACCATGCGGGAACAAAGACTCTTCCATACCCGCTACGAAAACGCAGTCAAACTCCAAACCCTTTGCGGAATGGATAGTCATAAGCGTGATAGCAGCACCATCGTCGCTCATGGTATCCATATCAGTACGCAACGTTACCCATTCCGTAAAGTCAGCTAAAGAATTTGCCTGGAATGTACGCACGGGAGGCTCTGCATTTGAAGCATCAGCTACATCTTCGCCTTCACCCTTAGCAAGATCTTCTACCGAAGGAGGTTCAAAAAGAGCATCGGCATCATCGTGTGTTTGCGCATATTCATCTACTACACCAAAGAATTCCTGAATGTTTTCTATGCGTCCTTGCGCCTCGTCGGATCCTACCGCACGATATGCCTCGATAAGGCCTGCTTTATCGACAATCATTTCGACCACTTTACGCAAATCGCCCTCGTAGGTTTGCGCCTCGTGGATAAGCGAAACAAATTCTCCAATGGCACGACGAGTATTAGGTCGAATAGCCTCATCAGCTACACAAAGCTCAGCAGCCTGCAAGAATGTGCACTCAGTTTCGCGCGCCACATAATCAATATGCTCAATAGTAGTAGATCCAATACCACGCTTTGGTGTGTTAATGACACGACGCGCCGCCATATCATTGGCGGGATTTACCACCAAGCTCAGATAAGCCATAACATCGCGAATTTCTTGACGATCGAAGAATCGAGTGCCCCCCACCAAACGATACGGCACGCCAGCGCGAAGCAACATATCTTCCAACATACGGCTTTGAGCGTTCGTTCGATAGAACACGGCGATTTGATTATAAGGAGTGCCCGATCCATGTTGCTTTTCTATCTCTGAAGCAATCCAGCGCCCCTCATCACGTTCATCGGTTGCCATGTAGACCGAAATCTTTTCTCCTGCTGGCTGTGAAGTGAATAGCTTTTTGGGCTTACGCGTTATATTGTTGGCAATTACTGCATTAGCGGCATCCAAAATATTGCCCATAGAGCGATAGTTCTCTTCTAGCTTCACCACATGAGCATTAGGGTAATCTTTTTCGAAATCCAGAATATTGCGCAGGTCAGCACCACGCCATGAATAAATCGACTGGTCGTCGTCGCCTACTACCATGATGTTTTGGTTGGCGGCAGCCAAAAGCTGCGTCAAGGCGTACTGCGCATGGTTAGTGTCCTGATATTCGTCTACCAAGATATAAAGGAAACGCTGCTGATAAGCCGCCAGAACATCGGGATGATTCTTTAGAAGAAGCCAGGTGTAGAGCAATAGATCATCAAAATCAAAAGCATTAAGCTGGCGTAATCTTTCTTGAAGGCGGGTATATACGCGCGCAGCAACTTTCGCTACGGGATCGCTCCCCTTTTCGGCTTCTTCAGCGTACACCTCTGCAACCTGCAAATCGTTTTTCGCCTTTGAAATGCGGTTGCGAATTGCTGCTACGGGATAGCGCTTCTCATCCAAATTGAGCTCGCCGTAAATATGCTTTACCAAACGCTTGGAATCGTCATCGTCATAGATGGTAAAGCCCTGTGAAAAACCTAAACGCTCACAGTCGGCACGCAGAATGCGTACACACATGCTATGAAACGTAGATACCCACATACCACGCGAATACGGACCTATGAGTCCGCCTAAACGTTCGCGCATTTCAGCTGCCGCCTTATTGGTAAAGGTGATAGCCATAATTTGCCAAGGAGCTACCCCAAGATCTTCTACCAAATGAGCAATACGATGCGTTAACACACGCGTCTTACCGCTGCCAGCACCCGCCAACACAAGAAGCGGTCCTTCCGTGCAAAGAACCGCTTCTTTTTGAGGGCCATTTAAACCTGTTAGATCGATAGGCATACAGGAATTCCTTCCACCTACACTACGAATACCTTGCTTAAACCTGTACGTAATAAACTACTGGGAAACCAAAATCCAAGAAACCCATTAGAGAATAGTTAGTCGTGAAAATCACGAATCAGTATTGTAGCGCTTTACCTATGCGAACTTATCGGGGTTAAACAATCTTCTTACCGAATACCGCAGCAATTTCACGCAGCTGCCCAACCAACTCAGTAAACTGAGCAGGCGTTAACTGCTGAGGACCATCGGAAAGTGCTTTTGTTGGATCAGGGTGCACCTCGATCATTAAGCTATCGCAACCTGCCGCAACTGCCGCATAGGCAAGAGAAGGAACAAGGTCGCGTACACCAGCTGGATGCGAAACATCCACGCAAATAGGGAAAATTGACTGTTTATGAATAACAGGTACCGCAGAAATATCCAACGTAAAACGAGTTGTTGTTTCAAACGTACGCAGACCACGTTCACATAAGACAATATTGTCGTTGCCATTCATCGTGAGATATTCGGTAGCAGAAAGCCATTCGGAAATGCTGCCCGCTAAACCACGTTTAAGCAAAACCATCTTGTGAGATTCAGCCGTAACTGCACCCACATTCTTAAGCAAGCTGAAGTTTTGCATGTTACGTGCACCAATCTGCATGCCGTCCACATAAGAATGGACCATTTCGCAATGAGCGGAATCCATAACCTCAGTCAGTGTTTTGAGACCATACTTTTCGCCGCCCGCCTTCATAATTTTAAGGCCTTCTTCACCAAGACCCTGAAATGAATGAGGATTCGTACGCGGCTTGAATGCGCCACCTCGAATCCAATTTAGCCCAAGGCTGGCAATGCATTCAGCTACTTCATTAAATTGTTCTTCTGATTCTACAGAGCAGGGACCTGCATAAATCGTGATCTCATCGGTTCTAGCACCATAATCTGGCAAGGAAGATAGCTTATTGATCACGCGAAGGCACCTCTTTCATAACCTTGAGGATGCCGCGATAGATTTCTACCAAGTTTTCGTTATACAAAGGACCCTCGTTATAGGTGCATATGCGCTCAAAAATTTCTTCTTCGCGCTTTGGATCATACAAGCCCATATGAGCATCTGGCTTCAACGCGCGAATATCAAGCGAATATCCAGCACGTTCATTTAACAGAGCAACAAGCTTTTGATCTACTTCATCGATCTTGGCACGATACTGTTCAATTTGTTTGAATGCTTCATTTTGCTCGGGCATCCTTCGTTCCTTTCGTAGAATCGTTTGAATAGTCCAACATTTTTGGTCGCTTTATCATAGCAAAGTAACGTTTCCACTTAAGGACAGAGCGATTACTGGTTGTTAATTATCTTGTTCAGAATCTGTTACCTGGTTTGTTTGAGATTTGTTCTCTGAGCGTTTTACGTCACGCTTATCAGCGTTTAATTGCTCCAGATAGGCAATGTCGATTTTATCTGGATCGTTTCGATCAGGATCATTGATAACCGAAATTGCCAGCAGTGCGATGGATGCCATAATGCCACACTGTGAATAAAAGCCATCTGCTTCGCCCAAAATAAAGGCTGCAAAGGTAATAAGAATAATGACTAAAGCCGCAAATCCGCAGTAGCGAGAAATAAAAGAATTCGTTTTTTTGCGCAGTTTTCTTTTTTCCTCTTCAGGAATCTCAGAAGACTTCTTTTGTTCGTACTTGTTAGTCATACCAACAGAATACCACGCTAAGCGCGATAGTTACATTAAGCCCAGCGCCTTTGTGCCGAAATAGCCCAAGACAATAAGACCAATGATGATGCGGTATACACCGAATACGGTAAAGTCATTTTGCTTGATATAACCCATCAAGAAGCGAATGGCAATCATACCCATGATGAAGGCAGACAAAATGCCTACTACCAAAACGACAATTTCAGTTTGAGTCATAGCGATGCCATCCAAGAAGAATTTCACCGCTTTAACTAAACCCCAACCAAACATAACAGGGATTGCCAAGAAGAAGGTAAATTCAGCAGCAGCCGTACGCGAACAACCGCACAACATACCACCGATAATGGTTGCGCCAGAACGACTCGTACCAGGAATAATAGCTAGGACTTCAAAACAGCCAATTTTTATAGCGGTCTTCCAATCCATTTCATAAGGATCGACAATTTTAAAGAGCGCCTTATCTACCGCCTCGGGATCGCTAGGATCAATTGCCTCTACACGCCCATGCTTCCCGATAGGCTTTTCAACGGTGCCTAGTACGCGTTCCTTGCGGCGACGATTGTAACGTTCAATCACGATAAAGATAATGCCGTACAAGATGAGCATCGCAGCAACGGTAAAGGCACTATAAAAATTATCGTGAGCCCAGTCATCCAAAAGAAGTCCAAAGAATGCAGCAGGGATACTACCAATTACTACCATGCCCCACATGCGCCATGTTTTATGACGTTCTACTTCATCTTTTGTGCGCGAGACAGGATTAAGCTTATGGCGAAACGTGATAATAACCGCCATAATGGAGCCGATTTGAATTACCACCAAGAAAAGTTCCAGAAAACCTGGTGAAACATTGAGCTGAACAAATTCATCAACCAAGATCATATGACCTGTCGATGAAATAGGAAGCCATTCAGTAATACCCTCAACGACACCAAGGAGTAGTGCTTTAAGAGCTTCTATCAACATGTCTGGCGACATAACAAATCCTCCATTACCTGGCCTTGTTCCTTTTTTATTTAGAACAGTATTCTCTTACTTCGAAGAGCGCTGATTTTTTACCGTACTAGCATTTTCAAAGCTTCAAATAAAACCATCGGCGAACAAGACCCTTGTACAAACAGCGCTGACTATCCTAAGAGAAGACGCCTTACTTTGCGCTATTTCCACAAAAGTCCCACAGGTTGCAGCAAAACTACATAGCAAATGTAATGAAATGTAGAATTTTTTCCAAAAATAATCTTGACGAATCGTTATTGGGACACTAATATAACTACTCGCGCCTAAGCTATATGGCGTATTCTCAATTGCATAGTTATTGGGGTGTCGTCTAATGGTAGGACAGCGGTTTCTGGTACCGTATGTGAGGGTTCGACTCCTTCCACCCCAGCCACTACGCATCTTATGGCCTCGTCGTCTAGCGGTTTAGGACGCCGCCCTCTCAAGGCGGAGATCGCCGGTTCGAATCCGGTCGAGGCTACCAAATTTCCAGCCTGCACACTGTGCAGGCTTTTTTATTGTCTTAGCCCTCCCCACAAGCGCAGTCCAAAGCCACAACAAAAAGGTGCAGCAGGTTTCCCTACTGCACCTTTAATCAGGCACTTATACAGAACGTTATTTCCTACTTAGCAGCTTTCTTATCTTGTTCTGCTTCTTCCTTTTCGATCTCGCCTGATTCAATCTTGTTTTCCAAATCAGCCTTTGCTACCGAATCGTCGCCTGCGGAACGAGCAAGAATATTTGCATAAATTGCACCAGAGATGTTGTGCCATACGCTAAATACTGCGCCAGGAACTGCCGCGAGGGGCATCGTGGCAAAATGAACCGTAGCCAAGGAAGTTGCCAAACCAGAGTTCTGCATACCAACCTCAATGGAAAGGGTACGACGCTGTGCTTTAGTAAGACCAAGCAAGCGACCTGCAAGATAGCCCAATGCATAACCACACACGTTGTGGAGCATTACAACAACGATAATGAGCAGGCCAACACTCATCAGGCTCTTAGCATTTGCTGCCACAACAGCCATGATGATAAGGGAAATACCGATTACAGAAATAAGAGGAAGTACACGTGCAAATTCCTTTGCAAACTTTTCGAAAATCTTGTTAATCAAAAAGCCTGCAGCAATTGGAACCAATACAACCTGAACGATAGAAATAAACATATCCCAAACAGCAACATCAACGGTTTGACCTGCAATAAGTAAAACCAAAAGAGGCGTTACGATAGGAGCCATAATGGTGGTGCAAGCCGTCATGCCTACCGAAAGCGCTACGTCGCCTTTAGCCAAATACGTCATAACGTTTGAGCTGGTACCACCTGGGCAGCAACCAACCAAGATAACGCCAACAGCCAACTCGGGTGGAAGCTGGAAAATGGTTACCAGAATAAATGCCAAACCAGGCATGATAATAAACTGAGCAAAAATACCCGTAATTACCGCTTTTGGTTTAGTGAATACAACTTTGAAGTCACCTAAGGTCAAAGTCATACCCATGCCAAACATAACGATACCAAGAAGAATATTTACATAGCTTGTCTTAATAACTGAAGACACAGGGCCAGGAAAGACCAAGGCAATAATTGCTACAAGAAGGGCAATGATTGCCATGTACTTTCCGGCATAGTCGCTAATTTTTTCTAATACCTTCATGAATCATCCTTTCAAAACTCGCCGGACACCTTTTCCAAAGATTTGAGAGTCGCCATAAACTCAGCAAGAACTCTGGAATTGTCAAAAAATATTCCTAATTTTTTTGTTATTCAAGTTTTTGGAGTGTCTTTTTTGGCACCGTCGTGTTTTTAGCGGTTTTTGGATAAAACGTTTGTTACAGTAAGCAACAATTGTTAAAAGCCTAAAGGCAAGCCGAGCAACTATTTAGCAATCAGTTACTGGACGCTCGCTAGTCAATCATCAACCAACCAACGGAGTATCAATGACCCCTTCTTCGTTTTTCCCTCGCTTCAAAGCTCTTGTTGTAAAGCAAAAACGAGTCGTTATTATTTGCGCGTGCATCATTTTATTTATTGAATTACTCGATGACGTTCTTGAGGGCGATCTTATGACCCTCGATCGCCTTGCCCGCGCATTCTTTGTAGAAAACTTACGCGCTGACTGGCTCACCCCTATTATGGAAAGCATTTCCGCCCTCGCTACACCACTTTCTTTGCTGGTGCTTCTCCTTGTTATAGTTGCATTTGCTCCAGGAAAACGTCCTGGCATGTTTTGCGCCGTCAACTTGGTGCTTGTCGCCATTCTTAATGTGGTACTAAAGGAGCTCGTTCAGCGTCCAAGGCCTGAAGATATTGGCCTCGTTGTAGAAACAGGATTCAGCTTCCCCTCGGGTCATTCCATGGTTGCCATGGCATTCTTTGGGCTACTTGTGTGGCTTGTTTGGCACTATGAAAAAGATCGCGTTATGCGACTCGCCTGCTGCGGAGGATTTTCTCTCATTATTTTGCTAATTGGAATCAGCCGAATTTATTTAGGCGTGCATTATGCCTCTGATGTATTAGCTGGCTTTTGCGTGTCACTTGCCTGGCTCGCCCTTTACACCAGCATTGCCGCTCCTCTCTTTCTGCATCAACCGCGCGAAGAGAAATCCGAAGAGAAGCTTGAAGAGCAAAACGAATAGTCTTCAATACAAGGTCCCAAACGCAGCCTAAAATGAGGACCTATCTGAACTTGCGTACGGACTGTAAAGCCTTGCGCATAGCACGACGAAAACAACGCGTTTTCTCTATAACCCGAATCCCTATAACCTGAATTCGCACCCCTTTTTGGTAGCGAACTAAAAAGCCCGAGGGTGCTATTACCCTCGGGCTACTTTATTCAATATCATCGTCAATTGAAGCGGTTATTTCTGTATAGCCATCACGATCATCAATGCGACCGCGGTAGGTACGATTATCTGCCACTCCACTACTACGATCCCTGCTAAGAGCAGAACGATTATCTTGAGAAATCGTAGGTAAGGTATCCAGTCTGCTTCGACGTGTTTGAGCGGTATTTTGCGTGCCTTCCCCACTGCGAACGCCATCGTAGGCTCTTCTCACCCTTCGCACACGTGCCTCTTCTCGCGCTTCTCGTGCTGCACGTTCTTCTCTAGCGCGAATACGAGCTTCGCTTGGCATACGAGTTTGTGTCGCGTTTGTCGTATTCGTTCGACGAGCTACACGCACTTCATTTATCTGACGTGCACGAGCCCCTGCAGTACTATCCTCGTAGGCTCGCGCTGCCGCCTCTTCGCCCGCAAGCGTTTCTTCTACGCGTTCAGGATGGCGATGAAGTTCCCAACGAATGCTTGCATATTCCCAAACCAGCAGCACAAGCAAGATTGTCATAACAATCAAATAGCCAATAACAGCGCCAGGCAAACCAGTAAAATCAATCAGCAAAATTGGAATAAAGAGCGAGAAGCCAAAAGTAATCACATACAACTTCATTACCGATTTTTGACGGCGAAGGACTGTGATTACCTGATAAATAAAGTCAATTATCGCGGTAACACCACCAGCAGCAATCATGATATAGCTCAGTCCACGGAATTGCTCGAAGTCGACGCCATACATGAAGCTCATAACAGGAATACCAATTGTTGCCATTACAAAAATGACTGCCAGGGTAATGACAATTACTACCGCAACAATTGCTAAAATAACCAAGTCGAAACGACGACGCTTTTCGGCATCTGCCCACATTTGCGCCATACGAACGAGCAGCGGTTTATAAATTGAACCCACCGTGAGCAAGATAGCCTGAGCTGGGAAATAAAGCGCATTGAAATACAACTGATTGTCGTAGGAAAGTACGCCTTCCATTACGAACTTCGGCATGTTGTCGATAAGAGCATACATGAACAATGCAATAAAAACAGGGAAACACTGTTTGAAAAGTGCTGCTATGCTTGCAAGGCTTCTTCCCCGCGATCGAGGTGTTTCCAAGTGAGCAAGAGGAAACGTAAGCACCACGAACGTAAGGGCCGCAGCAACTGCCATGGCAATACTTGCTACGACAAGATTTCGGGTAATAAGAAGCGCCAAAGAAAAAACAATGAACACGACAATGGAGCGGAACGCCTGGGATATACCAGCAAGATAGAGCTTATCCATCTGCTGCAAGCGACCTTCATACACATCCGCTAAACCATCGATCATTTTGTACGTGCAAACCGCCATACAGATGCTGAACATATTTGCATCGTATCCGCGGAAAGAACAGTACACGTAAGCCACCAGCATCATGATGATGCAGGTAATCCAACGATTTATCTGATAATCAAAAAACGAATGCTTTTCGCCAATATCGGAAACTTGATAGGTACGAACACCATAGTTGCCCACAATCATCAGTAAGGTGCCAATGATAAACGCCATGGAAAACATACCTGCTTGCTCGGTGCCACTAAGCTGAGTAACCACAATAGTAAGGAACGGAAATACCATTCCCCATGCGCTTGTGCCGATAGTGTTGCAGATATAGTCACGAGAAGTTCTGTGCGAGGCAAATTCTTCTTCTTGGTCGAATGAACCCTCCGTCACAACACCAAGTAAGCGATTGCACCAACGATTAACAACACGTTTAACGAAATTTTGTTTACGAGGGCGCCTTTGGTAACGCCGACGTCTCTCTTCCTGCTGTCCAGCTTGGTTAAATCGAGGATCTTGTTGCGAACCGCCAGGAATAGAATCGGTAACTTTTTGCGTCAACTGACGTGCTTTATCTACAAAAGAGCCAGATGCCTCGGGATGTCTTTGATGTCTACCTTGCATGTGCGACGAATTCGTATCCTCTCTGATTGCGCTTCTTTTGTCCGCTTAAGCCAAACAAAGCTTCTGATTCAAGAATAATAAGCGCGTCCAGTTCGCATTTGTTTTTATTGTTCTAGGGCATAAACGCCACGTAAATGTTCAAATCAACCAAATTATAGTTGGTAACCCCATAAGCTTAACAAGCAATTTCTCTGTTTGAGAGGATACAAGAAACCAGCATGCAGAATCCAAGGAAGAACCATAAATGGAACTGCCGCGAGAAGATTTCCCGCGGCAGTATAGAACGCTTTAGTCGCTGTTCGAAGTTACAAATGTCTGACTTAGTTCCTAGTAAAGACCGAACATGTACGATAGCTCATCTTCCCAAGCATCTTCATCCACCGCCCAAGTTCCGTCAGATTGCTTCACAAAATCAATTGCAGTGTAATAGTCGGTCATAGCCTCATTACTATCTTCCATTGCCTGGTTATAGTATTCCTTTATTTGCTGTGCAACTTCTTCAGAAGACATGGATTCAATCTCACTAGAATATGCAAAATCACTTACCGCGATATAGAAGCTGTTCATGAATTCAAATGAATCATGCATTTCAAGTTCAGCATAGAGCGTTGCGGTTCCGTCATCGTTTGCATAAACCCCATCATAGGAATACGAGAAATCAGTGAGCATCCAGCGAGCTAGATCTTCTGCACTGGTTCCGATTTCTTCATGGGTTACTCCTATAGCTTCTTCAAAATTCTTATCGAGCTTGTCGGTAAGATAAGCAACCATTTCAGGATCCTGATTCTTGAGCTGATCAAGCTTAGCTATACCTAATTCGTAGCACGCCTGTTCATCCTGAGACAGATTGGCTGGTAATTCAGTTGCAGCATAGCTTCCTGAAGTAGAAGAAGTTGGCTGCTCGTTAAGTACTCCACCAATCACATTAAATGAAATAACTAAACCGATGATGAAGGAAATAATGGCACAAACAATGCCAGCAATACCACAGATTAAACCGCCTGTTGTCTTGCCATTTTTACCTGTTTGCTTAACCGCGCGGCGCGACAAAACAATCGCCACAATAGCCAAGACAATTGCAACAAGTGGACTAAACCACGCTACAGGAATTGCCAAAATACCACAAACCAAAGCAGCAGTACCCTTAGGCTTCACTCCTGCCCCCGCACCTGGCGTATAGGAAGGTTGCGGTGGAGTATATCCTCCGCCAGCACCTGGCTGTTGGGGCTGAGGAACGGGTTGAGCCGCAGGCTGTTGGGGTTGTCCTGTCGACTGAGATTGCGTTGGAGCTGCAACTGGCTGACCCTGAGGCTGAGGTTGAGGTTGTGTTGGAGCGGCAACTGGCTCGCCCTGGGGCTGCTGCGGTTGTTCAGGCTGCATCGGCTGCGTTAGCTCAGAAGCAGGTTGTGCTGGCTGTTGTGGTGAAACTGGCTGGGCGGGCTCGGCAGGCTCAGTGCCAGGCTGCACTGGCTCAGTAGGAGCCGATGCAGGCTGCATAGGTTCTACGACGGGTTGTCCTGGTTCCGCAGGAGCTGGCACAGGTTGTGCAGGCTGAACAGGCTGCCCTGTTGGAGGCGCAGGTTCCGCATTCGTCGAAGCAGCCACTTGTTCAGTTGGCTGTACGGGCTCTACTGACTCAACAGTTTCTGTTACCTGCTCTGGTTGCACTGGCTGGGCAGGTTGTGCTGGTTGCTGTGGCGTAGCTGGTTGCGCAGGTTCAGCAGGGGCTGGCGTAGGTTGTGTTGGCTGCGAAACTTCAGATGATTCACTACCAGGCTGCTGCGGTTGAGGAATGTTCTTATCTTTTTCTTCCATAGTGTTTCCTTTCCGCTCAAGACCTTCCACACCAAAACAAGGTAAATCTCTAAGCAACAGTGCCGAGCCACCCTTTATGTCGAAAAGGTTTAAAGCTTTACGAAAAATAACGTTTTAAACAAAACGTGTACCCCTCTATGTTCACAATTATCACACATACCATTCATCGTTGAGGCATAAAAGCACTATTTCTTGTACTCAAATTCAATTATTACCTGCTTTTAACAACCAAAATAATCCTCGTTCACGCTCTTGGCGGATACACTGAATAACTTTTTAATTCCAACCAGCTCTTATTGGAACCTTTCCTTAATTTGAGAAACTTTCTCAAATTCATTGACACGCGATACTTTAACCATAAAATGAGAAACGTTTTCAATTTTGAAGTTCAACTCTTTCAGCTCTCGTTACGAAAGCTTTGTTTTGGAAGTGATTTAAATGACTGGACCACGCCAATATAAAACTAAGCAAAAAGAATGCATCCTTGAATGTATTCGAATGCATCAAGGATCATTTATTACCATCAAAGATATTATTTCTGCACTTGAAAAACGCCACGAAAAAGTTGGCACGGCAACCATCTATCGCAACCTTGATCGCTTAGAGGAAGAGGGCATTATCACCCGATGTGCAATAGAAGGAATTGATGGTGTTTGTTATCGTTATTTACCTGACACACCCGAAAACATCTATTTCTTTTTAAAGTGCGAACATTGCGGCGACTTGTCTCCTATCGATTGTGGAGAACTGCAACATCTCTACGAACATGTCATCGAGCATCATCACGTTCGCATCAATCCCAGCAAAACAGTGCTCTACGGCCTGTGCGAAAAGTGCCTCAAAGAAGTGGAGGCGTAACCTATGGAACTTCTCCCCCATCTTTTAGAGCACGCCTTCGAAGACACTATTTATCTGGTGCCGTTTTTGCTGATCACCTATATCCTGCTCGAATTACTCGAGCATAAAGCAGGTGACAAAGCCGCAGTTCTCGTACGTAAGGCTGGTATTGCAGGACCACTTGTTGGTGCTTTGCTTGGAGCGGTTCCCCAATGTGGGTTTTCAGCAGCAGGTTCTGCCCTCTATGCAAGTCGCGCTATTACCCTTGGTACCCTTTTTGCGGTATTTCTTTCCACTTCAGACGAAATGCTACCGCTTTTTATTGCCGAGCAAGTTGACCCTGCGATAATGCTTTCGATACTTGGTACAAAAGTGGTTATTGGCATGGTTATGGGCTTTGCTATTGATGGAGCGCTTCGCCTAAAAGTTCGCTCCAAAGTAAAGCAAGAAGAAAAAGCACTACAGGCTCTTGGCCACGGACAAGAATGCACGCATTTCCACGAGGGCAAAAGCATTGATGGCGAAAATAATCCCGTTCGCAAAGTCGCATGTAGCACTGCTCATCAATCCGCCTGCACCCACAGCCATAGCCACGAACACGAACACGAACATTACCATGACCATGATCACAACCATGATCACGGTCACGATCGACCCGATACGTGCTCGTGCCCTCATGGACACCACCTCACAGGAGAAGAGCTTGAACAGCCCTTTTCTCATCATCACTGCCACAATCCTAGCTGCAGCGTTTCCGATGAAACGGGTGGCTGGAAAGATATCCTAATAAGTGCCGTAAAGCACACGCTTCAAGTAGCCATAATCGTCTATGTCATCTCATTTGTGCTGGTTGCAATTCTGGAACTTGCAGGCGAAGACGCCATCACGAATTTCTTGGCAACCAATCCTGGTATTGCCATTTTTGGCTCTGCCTTAGTAGGTCTCATCCCTAATTGTGGTGCCAGTGTTGTAATTACGCAGCTCTATCTTGATGGCATGCTTGGAACAGGAGCTATGCTATCAGGCTTACTTGTTTCTGCGGGTGTGGGCATTTTGGTACTGTTCAGCGAAAACCATCGTCTCCGCCAAAACATCCTTATCCTCATAGGGTTGTTTATTGTCGGCATAGCTTGGGGCAGCTTATTCGAACTGCTTGGCATTACCTTTATGTAAAATGACCCACTTTCCCAAATAAGAAAATCCCTCTTCCCGCACTTCTTCTTGCTTGAATAATTCCAAGCTCTAGGCAAAATTCCATTCCAACCATAGAAAGAGAGCGGCTTATTGCCGCTCTCTTAAAAACAGACCTGCTTCAACAGTTCTTATTCAATACCCAACCATTCCAACCACTGTGGGAATTCTTTTTGTGCCTGATTGTATCCATCAAAATAGCTTGCACGAAGTTTCTTCAGATCGGTGGTATTGTTATCAACCGCCATTTTATCCGAATACACAATATACGCTTTACCTTCTGCGGCAAGCTGTTCTAGCTTTTCGAGCTCTGCGTTATAACGCTCATTGCGCGTCAACAGCGCTTCACGTACATAGGGATATTTGCGGTAGCTATTTGCAATCATGCGCGCGCTGCGTCCAATATCGGGTGTAGGTTTACGGAAGCCCTTTGGGCGTGTCAGAACTGCGAAAATTCGAGAGCATCCCGATTCAAGTGCCAAGTCCAGCGGGATACCAGCGCCATCACCTAAACCGCCATCATAATAAACATGATCACCAATATGAACCGCAGGCATAACAAACGGCAAAGTGCTGCTTGCACGAACGCGAATCATTAAATCCTGCAAGGTTGCCATATCTTCTTTGTGCCAAACAACGGTTTCGCCCGTATCGCGATCAAATGCCTGAATAGCACAAGGTGTGGGATTGTTCCAGAACGCTTCAAAATTAAATGGCAATACTCCGCCTGGCAGGCCCGTTTCTTCATAAATCCACTCAGCAGAAAAGATTCCTTTCCCATGAAGAAAACTGGAAAGGCCACCAAATTCGGGTTCCATTACCAGATCGACAAAACTATTACGAGTTCGCTGAATATCTCCCGACAAGAAATTCACCGTATTGCTGGCACCCGCAGAAATGCCACACACGTAATCAAACGTAATACCCTGCTCCATCAAAAGGGATGCCATTGCAGACGTATAGCTTGCGCGCATACCTCCGCCTTCAAACATTAATACGGTATCGGAAACGTGGCGATTCGCTTTTTCCATTCGAACAGCACCCCTCTATATCAAAACTTCTCGTACGGATTATTTCGTTGGTGTTCGATATAGAATACAACTAATTTATAGCTTGGTTACCATCAGTTCTTCACCGTTACGCTCTTGTTTGACCAACTTAGCAGCAAGCACTACCGCCAAAACAATAAAAGGAATACCTGCAAGAATACCCGTCGGCATAGGGCCAATAAACGAATTTCCTCCCGTTACTGAGAAAAGCATTCCCGCTGCAACCATCCCATTTATTCCACCATGTGCCAAAGAGGCAGGAATACAACTTCCCGTACGAAGGGTAAGATAACTTAAAAAGACCCCCATGACGGTGCAGAATACACACATTGCAAGAATGCCTGTCACGGGATAGCCCCAGTAGCCCAGTCCATAATTGTGTCCCAAAATAGTTACAGGTGCGTGCCACAAACCCCAAATCACGCCGCAAATAAGAAGCGCAGGCAGCACCTTGAAATGCTGCAGCATATGAGGTAGCAAGTAGCCACGCCAACCCCACTCTTCACCAAAAGCAGTAAGAATATTAAGCAGGGGAGCAAGAAAGGTGCCGACCAGAAGCTGAACTACGATAATCATTTGCAATATATCAGATGATAAAACGCCGCCACTTGCTCCTTCGAGCTGTTTAGCAAGTACGCCTTCTTCGATCGAAAAGTCCTGAGGATTAACCAAAAAATACAGCGCAGCGCCCACCATAATCAGCACCGCAGGACCGAGCCATCCTAGAAGCCAATATTTCCACGTCTTCTTAAACATAACAGGGGCAATATGAACATTCTTAAATCCTTCTCGGGTAATTAACCGCGTGAGCACAACCCCTAAGGCAGGAAACAACATAGCGGGCGCAATAGAGAGCTGTAGCATTTGCGAAGAAGCAATTCCTTCTGAAGTGCTTTGAGCTAAAGGATACGAAACCAAAAGCCAATACGCCCACGTAAGAACAAAAGTAATAACCACATATAACACAATTCGTTTAACTACTTGATCCTTCATTGCGATCACCCCAGCAGAATCAGAACGCCCATAATAAATAGAACAGTCAAAACAGCAAAGGCGCCAACAAGTATCCATGTTGTCGGGCGTGCCCAATTAAACGTCCAGCCAATTCCAAAACGTTCTGGCACTACAATGCTGGAATCTTTGCCGTTGCAGTAGAAAATTCCCAACTTCCAGTACATATCGTTATCACTTGGCATTTCGGTTGAATCTTCTAAACGACGCAAAATTCTAGAACCCGACTGCCCATACACCACCGAAAGGACAACAGAACCAACTACGAGAATCAGCACTACCACCACAATACAAACCGCTGCCATACCAAGCGACATCCATCCAAGAGCACTGAGCATGAAGGTGATTCCAATCAAGCCCGATACCAACAAACCAGTCACTAAAAGGAAAATGCTTTGAGCTCGAGCAAAAAGACCGTACGCAAGTGCAGACGTTACGGGGCGCTGTGAATCAATAGAACGCTTTGATCGGAGAATAGTCCAGTGACAAAACACAAAGCAAGCAACCATAAAAAGCTGCACCAGTATAGGGAAAGCCACTACCCCTGGCGATTTAGGTTCATAGCTGGTAACGTTACCCGCTAAATCAGAATGCATAGGAATCAAATCGGGCATCAGAGGGTATCCCACAATGCCAATACCAGCAGTAAGAACAATAACCACCAGATAAAGCAAATTCCACTTAAGCGAAATAGCGCATGGAAGATCCTGTTCGCCTATTACTGCGCTTGATTCTTCGCTATGAGCAACCCAGCCTTCTTTTTTCTTCAGAGAAATGACCTTCTTGCGGTAATACAGCATAAGCAGAAAAGCAGAAAGCACGGGAACAAAAACTCCGACATTAATGCCTACAAGCATCCAAGAGCCTTGCCCTTTGTCGAGAAAAAAGCCCACTGCCATGAATACACAAGCAAACAAAGTGATTCCCGCCATAAAAGCTGCATAGCGATGCTGATAAGCGCGTAGACGCGCATCGTGTCGTGCAGATTCTGGAACAGTAACTGTAAAGCATTCCTGCTTTTTCATCAGCCAAGGAGTAACCGCAAGAAACAACCCCATAAGAGCAACTATGATTTCAAAAGCGATAACAAACCCCATAAAGCTATTCATGTTATTCACCGCCCTTGCCAGAATCAAAACCGAGAACACCTGAAGGATTTTGTTCTAAGATGCCGCTCACATTAACGGGCAGCATCGCATAATCCGTCCCACGTAAATCGCTGTTTAAGTAATTACCTTGCGTATCAACGCCAAGTACTCCTACATTGCGCTTAGGGCCAACTACCCCTGGATCCTCATAAACACGTGCGATTTGCTTTTTTGTTTCTCCTAGAAACTCTTCAGCACTTCCCCCTGCAGCTTTATGTTCTTCAATCAGATGCTGAAGCTTTTGACCTATCTGTTCTTGAACCAACGCCGCTTTTGCCTTTGAAGAATCCTGCAAAGGCTCTGCCACAAATGCGCCTGATCGGCCGCGCATAATGAGGTAACCCTCATCGCGCAAAACGGCATAGGCCTTATTAACCGTATGAAGATTAATTCCAAGATCCGCTGCCAACGAGCGAACACTGGGTAAGCTATCACCTGCCCGAAGCTCCCCGCGTGCGATAGCGCCAATAATTTGTGAACGAATTTGAAGATAGAGCGGTTCTTCCGACATTTTTTCTATACGGATAATCATTGCTCCCCCTGCCCCAACAACGCAATCGAAATCTTATCCTGCGGATAGCATTCTTTTGTTATATTTGGAGTATAACAGATATAACAATAATTGTCGCAGGAGTTACAGAGAAATATGCAGCAGCGGACATCGACACTGTATCTGATAAGGTTTTCCTCTTTTCTTCAACCTAATCCCGCTGTAAGCATTAATTAATTGCCTCCGCGAACTCAAAAGCGCATTCCTGCATATTTTCAGGTATAATCCCTGTACAGAGGGTATTTTCATCGCTTGCATAATCACATTACTAAACAGATATTCGTTATTTGTTGAACAAACGATATCTGCAGATATCTGCAAAGCGATTTCTATGTCGTTGGGAACGACAGATTGAGGGGGATCATGGAACAAGAATCCACCAAACAAAATTACACGCCTTTTATCCGTAAGCTACATTCTTTCGCAGGAGTATTCCCGCTAGGAATCTTTCTTTGTTTCCACATGCTAGTGAACTACTCTGCCAACTGGGGCAGCGCACCTTATGACACCATGGGATCGTTTATGGCGCATATGCCCTACAAAATAGTACTGGAAACATTCATTATCTTTTTGCCTTTGCTCTTCCATGCAATTTATGGCATGTATCTGGCATTCACCTCAAGTGTTACTGTCGGGCAATATACCTACTTCCGTAACTGGCGCTATGTTTTTCAACGCGTTACCGGTATTATTGCCTTCCTGTTTGTTGCTTGGCATATTTACGGCACCAAACTACAAGTTGAACTTACGGGAGTGGATCCTAGTTTTGCTATGGTTGCGGGCATTGTAGATAACCCCATCGGGCTGGCAGTGTTTGCTCTAGGTCTTCTCTGTTGTGTTTACCACTTTGTAAATGGCCTCTGGACCTTTCTTATTACCTGGGGAATTACCTTAACTCCTAAGTCGCAGCAAATTTCTGAATACATCCTTATAGCGCTGTTCTTTGTATTTGCCGCTTTTAGTATGAAGGCACTATTTGCTTTCGTTTGCTAGTTATCCCCCTATCGCGCTTTTTACTTGAAGCCAGCGAACAACAAAACACGACATTAAACATTTCATAACAAATTTCCGTTGCAGCAAATAACAGCAACGATACATTTCGAGAGGAACCCAGATGAGTAAAGGAACTATAGCAGTAGTTGGCGGTGGACTTGCAGGGTTAATGGCAACCCTAAAGATTGTAGAAGCGGGCTTGAATGTCGACCTGTTTTCACTCGTCCCTGTTAAACGATCCCATTCCGCCTGCGCTCAAGGCGGCATAAACGCTGCTCTTGATACTAAAGGCGAAGGTGATTCGATCGATGAACATTTCGACGACACTATATATGGTGGCGACTTTTTAGCAAACCAGCATCAAGTACGAGGCATGGTTGAAGCTGCTCCGCGTATTGTGCATATGTTTGATCGCATGGGAGTTATGTTCAACCGCACACCTGAAGGGCTTCTAGATTTACGTCGCTTTGGCGGAACACAAAAGCGACGTACTGCTTTTGCAGGCGCAACCACAGGCCAGCAGCTTCTCTACGCCTTAGACGAACAAGTACGCGCTCAAGAAGTCGAAGGCAAGGTGCGCGTTTATGAAGGCTGGGAATTTGTTTCTGCAATTCTTAACGATGGAATCTGTTGCGGTATTACTGCTCAAAATCTAGCTTCCATGGAAATAAAGGCCTTCCCCGCCGATGCCGTAATTATTGCAACGGGTGGCTGCGGTGCAGTATTTGGCAAATCAACCAATTCCACTATCAACACAGGCTACGCTGCTGCACGCGTTTACAAACAAGGTGCCCTTTACGCCAATGGTGAATTTGTCCAAATTCACCCCACAGCTATTCCTGGTGAAGATAAAAACCGCCTTATCAGCGAATCTGCTCGTGGCGAAGGTGGTCGCGTCTGGACTTACAAAGATGGAAAACCCTGGTACTTCCTGGAAGAAAAATATCCCGCTTATGGCAATTTAGTTCCCCGAGATATTGCCGCACGAGAAATATTTGATGTATGCGTGAACCAGCATCTAGGCATAGACGGAAAGAACGTGGTGTATCTGGATGTATCGCACATAAAGCCAGAACTGCTTGATGTAAAACTGGGCGGCATCTTGGATATTTACGAAAAGTTCGTAGGAGACGACCCCCGCAAAGTTCCCATGCGTGTTGCACCGAGCGTTCATTATTCTATGGGTGGCCTTTGGGTAGATATCAACCAGCACACCTCCATTCCTGGTTTATTTGCAGCTGGTGAATGCGACTTCTCCCAGCACGGCGCCAACCGCCTTGGAGCAAATTCACTCCTTTCTGCAGTATATGCAGGATCGGTCGCAGGGCCCTCTGCTGCACACTATGTTTTAGGGCTTGCCGAAGATGGATCGTCCAAGGGAGGCGTGGCATCTTCATCGCAAGTCTACGACGCAGCCGTTAGCCAGGATGTCGCCGAATACGAGCATCTCTTACGGCTCGATGGTAGCGAAAACCCCTATGCGCTTCATGAAGAAATGGGCGAGCTTATGACAAAAAATGTAACCGTAGTTCGTCACAACAAAAACCTTGAGCAAACGCTAGAGAAACTTGAGGAAATTTCTGGGCGCTATAAACGCATCGGTGTCCAAGACAAAGCAACCTGGAGCAATACTACGGTACCTTTCGTTCGCCAACTTGGTGGCATGATTGACCTGGCGAAAGTTATTACTAAGGGTGCGCTCAACCGCAATGAAAGTCGCGGTTCGCATTGCAAGCCAGAATTCCCCGATCGCAACGATGCTGAGTGGCTCAAGACCACTCTTGCTTCCTATAACGCAAGCACCGACGGTCCTGATTTGAGTTATGAAGAAGTTGACATTTCGCTGATAAAACCCCGTAAGCGAGACTACACGCACGCAAAGAAGGAGGCATAACATGTCTTCGCAAAATACACAGACACAAAATAAAACCACTGCGCAGAAAACTATTCGCCTCATAATCAAGCGTCAAGATGGTCCTGATGCCAAACCTTATACCCAGGAGTTTGAAATCCCCTACCGACCACGCATGAATGTGGTTTCCTGCCTTATGGAAATTCGCAAGCATCCTATTACCGCACAAGGAAAATCAACCACTCCTGTAGTTTGGGAAAGCGTATGTCTTGAAGAAGTTTGTGGCGCGTGCTCGATGATAATTAACGGGGTTCCCCGTCAGGCTTGCTCTGCATTAGTGGATAGTCTAAAACAGCCAATCAAACTTGAACCGCTTTCCAAATTCCCTCTCGTGCGCGATTTAAAAGTTGATCGAACGAAGCTTTTTGACGCGCTCAAGCGCATACATGGCTGGATCGACATTGACGGACCCTTTGATTTAGGACCAGGCCCTCGTATGCCAGAACGTAAACGTCGCTGGGCTTATGAGCTTTCAAAATGCATGACCTGCGGATGCTGTTATGAAGCATGCCCTAACTGCAATTCGCGCAACGACTTCATGGGTCCTCATGCAATTTCTCAAGTTCGCCTCTTCAATGCGCATCCCACAGGCGCCATGCATAAAGAAGTGCGGCTTTCAGCTATCATGGGTCCTGACGGAATAACTTCGTGCGGAAATGCACAGAACTGTGTTCGCGTGTGCCCGAAAGATATTCCTCTCACTACTTCGATTGCCCATATGAATCGCGAAACTTTCAAGCAAAGCTTAAAGAACGCTTTTGGAGGATTTGAGGACTAAAACCTTGCCTCGTGCTACCATTTGCCCATGAATGATTTCGACAGAAGATGGCAGCGCATTTCCCAGTTGCTCTCCATGGAAGCAACGGGCAAAGAGCGTCCTATGTTTTCTAGCGGTCGTACACTTTTTGGTATCAAAAGCACCGCCGAAGAAAAGATGGATCAATTCGCCCGCGAAATCGAAGAAGAGCACGCCGCCAAACGAAAAGCTGCACGCGAAGCAGAAAACAAAGCTAGCCAGACGGACAAAAAACAAGAGATGCCCGACACCTCTACTACTCGCTTCGTTGCGAGCAACGCCTATATTCGTTCTTCAGTAGAGGAACTTACCGATCGCGCGCTTAAACAAGCAATTCGCGATGCCAACAAAAAGCTCGAAGAGGACTACAAGTCAGGGAAAACTACTAAGCGCAAAAAGTTTAATGCCGAATAGAAACCGAATAGAAGCCAAACAGGAGCGCACCGCAATTGCCGTCTAAAGTGCTGCGCTTTGCTTTGCATACAGCGCCCGACTAATCCACGATACCCAATGGGTTGTACGCTTTGCGATACAGAAAGCCTACATGGTCGTCCATAAATTGGCAGATATTACCAATAGTGAACACGCACAAAACCGTGCCAATACCCACGCCAATAATATGACCCAACATAATGAGTGCCAAAGCTATAGCAATAATTAAACGAAGCGCATCGTTGAGCCATTTGCCTCGCCCAAAAGGCAATCCCGTAATTTTGCAAAGCGCCTGAGTAAATCCATCGGGAGGATTAGGCACAAAATTCATGCTCATTACCATGCTTACGCCCACTCCCGTAAACATAATGCCGAGAATAAGCATTATGCTTCCCATCAACATATCTGGGTTTTGGAAAAACCATAAAATACCTGATGAAATGCAGTAGTCAAACATGTCTACCAATAAGCCCATTACAAAAGAAAAAGGAATTTGCAGCGCTATGCGCAGGGTTAACTTACGGAAAACTATGATCTGAATAATAACGTCAATGATGTAGAGCAACATACATCCTTGACCAAGAGTAATTCCTGATGCCTCACTGAAAACAAAGGGGATGCAATTTACCGTAGAAACACCCATATCGCAACGAGTATTCAACACAACGCCGAACGCTAAAAACAATGCGCCAATAACATAGATACTAAAACGCAACGGAAGGACGTTTACCTTTGCGTCTTCAGAACGCGGTAATTCTTCTTTTGTATTCTTACGAATCTTTTTTACTGCCAAAATTAACCTCTCAAATCTCGCACTATTTTATAAGCGCAATTCGAGAAGCGTTCAAGGGCTTCGCTTGATAATCAACGAGGAGTCCGTAAATCATAAATCACATATACGCCAAAGCGCTCCTTAGGTTATACACTTTGACAGAACAGGACACGACATGATGAATTTTAAATAAACGACATATCGTCCTTTACTAAGGCTTAACTTATCTTACTGTTGTTAAACAACTAGTTAGCGAGACAGTGACGTCTGTGATAGAGTGAAAACAAAACTGGTATTTCCAATGTTTTGTAAGGGTTGAAGTAACAATGTCCGAATTCATCCGCGCTCGCAGCAGCGAACAAAAAGCGCAACGTCTTGAAGAAATTAAACAGGTAGCAGAACAGCAGTTCTCGCAACATCCTTATCACGAAATTACCCTTACCACTATCGCAAATGATTTAGGCTGGTCTCGCGCCAATTTGTACAAATACGTAACTACAAAGGAAGAAATCTTTCTTTCTATCATGGCAGAAAAATTCCAAGCCTATGCAGATGCTCTCTCCGCTGCTCTGCCTGAAGGCTGCGGCTTTAGCGCGGAAGTGGTTGCTGAAGTATGGGCAGGCATCGCTAATGCTCATCGAGATTATTTCCGCTATGGAGACATCTTAAACAGCATTGTAGAAACCAATGTAAGCGTCGAAAAACTAGCCGATTTCAAGCGTGTGTACTACGAGGGAGTCAATAAACTTACTCCCCAATTAGTTTCAATCCTAGGAATCAAAGAAGAACATATAGAAAAATTCGTTACTACTATTTATTACCAAGGCGTTGGCTTATGCGGCTGGTGCCAAAATAATCCTCTTGTTCATGAAGCTCTAAAACAGCTACAAATAAAAAGACCAGAACTCGACTTCAAAGCAGAAATGCGCGACTTCATTTCTATGTGCATTGCCTGGTATCAGCAGAAATAATAACGAGCAAGGAGCATCCTGATGAGCAGCATCAAACTGGTAGATTGTCATACGCATACCGTTTTTTCTGATGGGGCTAGTACCCTTGAAGAAAACATGGAAGCTGCTCTTGGTGCTGGCATAACTACTATTGCCTGTACTGACCACTGGGGAAAGCCAGATTTTATCGACTACTCAATCAAAGCAAAAGAACTTTCTCGCTATCTTTCGTCTGTCGCTGAACTGCGAAACAAGTATCCCTCACTTGAAATTGTTTCAGGACTTGAAGCTGATTGGTATTCAGGTTGCGAGGCCGATCTTCGCACTATTCGCGCAGACTTTGATGGCACAAAAGACCACCGCCCTACTTTTTTGCTTGGATCGGTGCATTTCTTACAAGAAGAACCCATCGATTGGGACGAGCACACGGATATTTGGGACGAGCTCGGCACCAATGCTCTTTGGTGCTTCTATGCAAAAGAATGGTGCACAGCTGCCACCAGTGGCCTTTTTGATTCAATGGCCCACCCCGACCTACCTCGCCTTTTAAGTACCAAAGGTTATGTGCCCACTATTGACCTAACGCCTCTCTATAAAGAAATGGCAGAGGCAGCACGCGCTGGCGGCGTTCATGTAGAAATTAATACCGCAGGGCTTATTAAAGGCTTCAATGATTTTTATCCCCGCAAAGCACTTCTGAGCGAATTCTTTGCTGCAGGAGTACCTCTCACGGTTGGATCAGATGCCCATCTGCACACGCGCATCGGCGCCAATATCGAAGACGCTTATAGATACGCGCGCAGCGTAGGCTACACCAGCATTGATGCACCCACGCAATATGGCGCTTGGCGATCAATTTCGATCGAAAACCTCTAACAGTCACTCCAAAAAGCAGACTAATAGTGAACATTATGGGGTCGACATCCTAACCGTTTAGCTGCTCCACTTGAGCCAAATTCCCAAGTGCTCGTACGTAAATACGAATAGCATGGCGAATTGCTTCTTCTGTTACGCCTTCATTAGCGCCGTGCATATCTCCTACCCAATCTGGTTTAGTTATGACATCAGGATCAGCAGGACCAAAACTTACTGCGCTAGGAAATTCTCGCGCGTAGGTTGCTCCACCCATGGTGAAGGGCTTCACTTCAAGATTCGTTGCTTGCCTGTATGCTTCCATCAACGCCTGCACAGGTTCTGTTTCAGGATTTACCACAAACGGCTCTTGGTTACGCGTAATAGTTACACGTGCGCCAATTTTGCCAGCAATATCCTCGAACGCCTCAAGCAGATCAGCTCCCGTTATGGCTTTCGGGAAGCGAATATCTATCGTAACTAAATAGCTATTGCCATTCTTGTACATAGTTCCCGCCACGCTGGTAAGAGCGCCAAAATCATCATCTTTTGCCGCTATACCAAGGCGACTGCCCGTATAGTCACCCGCAAGATTATTTGCAACAAAAGAAAACCAATCCTTTTCTTCATCACTACACTGGTCAAGGTTTGCCAAATACTGACACAAAATACCAATCGCATTTACCGTTCCCTCAGGAAGCGAAGCATGTCCGCTAATGCCTGTTGCGGTAATAAGCGAACCCTCTTCGCATGGCTCAACCGAAATCCGTTCAGCTTGTGGAAGTTTATCTACAGAAACGCTTACAACAGCACGCGCAAGAGCAGGAACCGCATTAGTAGCGCTACCACCATCAAATGAAAGAACCGCATGGTTTTCCAAGGTAGCTGGTTCGGGCATTTCATAGTCTAGCGTCACGCCAAACAGACCCTTTTCGCCATAGCACAAAGGAAAATCTGCATCAGGAGTGAAAAGAAAATCTGGGGCATCGTGATGAGACAGATAATACGGAACATCCGCCATTCCTGTTTCTTCGTTGCAGCCAAAAATAAAGCGAATGGTATGATTCAGCGAAATGCCGCGATCTATCCAATACTTACAAGCATAAAGCGCGCTCAAAAGCGGGATTTTATCGTCCGCGGTACCACGACCAAGCAAAACCCCATCTTTCTGTGTTAGCTCAAAAGGAGGATACGTCCATCCTTCCCCTGCAGGGACCACATCAACATGCCCGATAATGCCGAGTTGTTGTCCACTTTTCCCGACATAATCCGCGTATCCCGCATAGCCTTCGCCATCGCATACCTCAAAGCCCATGCGTTGTGCTATTTGCAGTATTTCATCAAGTGCTTTGCGCGAACCTAGCCCAAAGGGTGCGCCTTCACCTGTATGGTCAGGATCAAAAGAGCTATCTATTTCAATAAGCGCTTTCGCATCAGCAATAAATTCTTCCCAATTGCTGGCAATATACGCATCTATTTCTTCATTCGTTACCTGATAGTCAGTATTCATGGTTGGTCCTTTTCTCTATTAGCCCTATCATAACAACAGCAAATTCGAAAAAGGCACATCTTTAGCTGATATCGCCGAAGGGAACTAAATGGTTGACCAATTTTCACGTAGCCGTCTACTTTATGGTGAAAAAGGAATAAAAACGCTTTCAGATACCCGAATTGCCGTGTTTGGTTTAGGTGGAGTTGGTGGTCATGTAGCAGAATCGCTTGTTCGTACTGGCATCGGAACAATCGATATCATTGATCACGATACGGTAGATATTACTAATGTGAACCGACAGATTATCGCAACATACGAAACGATTGGCATGGACAAGGTTGACGCTATGGAGCAAAGACTTTTGAGTATCAACCCTCACTGCCACATCATTAAACACGACTGCTTCTATCTCCCTGAAACTGCCGATGAATTCGACCTTTCGATTTACGATTACGTTGTAGATGCCGTAGATACCGTTACCGCAAAACTAGAATTGATCACCCGCGCAATTAAAGCTAATACGCCTATCATCAGCGCGATGGGGGCAGGCAATAAAACAGACCCCACCGCACTACGCATTGCCGATATTTATGAAACTTCAGTTTGCCCCCTTGCCCGCATTATGCGCAAAGAATTACGTAAGCGAAACATTAAACATCTGAAAGTTTGCTATTCAACTGAAGCACCCAAAGAACAGGTAATCCAAGCAGAAGCAAATCAGACAGAAGCTAGCGGAATCCCACAAGAAGATGCCTCACACACACGCCGATCAACTCCTGGCTCCAACGCTTTTGTTCCTGCCGCTATGGGGCTAGCTATTGCCGCTGAAGTGGTGCGCGATCTTACTAAAATTGATTTGCAGTAGCACCATCAAACTGATGGAAAAGAAAAGCAAATAGCAGCTTGCTATTTAGGTAGAAACGCACTCGGCGGCTCAAATAATTTCTATATCATTTGACCGACGGAGCGATGCGCATAGTATGCGAAGCATACGGTAGCATCGCGGGTGCGTTGATACCTAAATTGCAAGCTGTTTTGATGTGATTATTTCTTTAAACGAATCAGGTAGCTATTCGCTGCTCTTAGCCCTTCATCGGTTTATTTATCTTGGTGGTACTTAGCGCCACGCGAACTGCTTCTTCGGGATCGTCCGTCAGAACTACAAGACTTGTATCAAGATCATCAATCATGCCACGTTCGGCAAGGATTTCTTGCGTCCAGTTCATAAGACCTGCCCAATATTCTTTGCCGAATAAAACCATAGGCATATTGGCAACTTTATGTGTCTGAACCAGCACCAATAGCTCATACATCTCATCAAGCGTGCCAAATCCACCAGGGAAGAAAATTGCTCCTGAGGAATACTTCACAAACATGGTTTTACGCACAAAGAAGTAGCGGAAGGTCATACCTAGGTTTACCCATTCATTAAGCTGCTCTTCGTGAGGAAGCTCAATAGCAAGACCAACCGAAGTACCTCCCGCTAATGCAGCACCACGATTTGCCGCCTCCATAATGCCAGGACCGCCACCAGTAATAACCGCAACACCCTGATTGGCAAGTAGTGCTCCTGTCAAAACTGCCTGCTCATAATACAAATCTGTAGGTTCTGTGCGTGCAGAACCGAATATAGCAACCGCAGGTCCCAGTTCGGCTAAAGCACCAAAGCCGTCAACAAATTCTGCCTGAATACGCATAACGCGCCAAGGATCAGCATGAAGCCAGTCGGTATCATGGGTATCGTGCGAACTAGCAATCAAATTGCCCGTGGTGTTGTCTTGCGGAATCATCGGACCACGCATCAACACAGGACCACGGCGATAGGCTGCACCAAGAGGTGAATCTTTCGTATCGGTCGCCTTATCTTGGGCTGTTTGCGCCAAGATATTAGCGAGCTTTTCGCGAAACGCATCATCGATGAGTTTTTGTTCCGCCTTCTTGCCTGACTTTTTCTTATTCCCCTTTTTAGTCATAGTAATCCCCCTCTTCGAGCTCTTTCCCCGCATGAAGATCTTCGAATTTTGCTTTCATTGTAGGATTGTTACGCGTAAGCTTTTTGATAGTAAGCGCCTCTGCCTTATCGTTAGCAAGACGAAGATTATTCTCTGAACCTAAAAGAGCTTCTTTTGTTTTCAGAAGATGGTCGATAGTCTTGTCAATTTCGTCAATGGCCTTCTTGAATTTTTCACTTGCCAAACGATAATTGCGTCCAAATTTCTGCTTGAAATCTTCCATTTCGTTTTCGAAATTGGTGATGTCTATATTCTGCTTCTTCACCAGCGCCAATTCTGCCTTATATTCCAGCGCACTTTGAGAAGTGTTGCGCAAAATACTGATGAGCGGAATAAAGAATTGCGGACGAATAACGTACATCTTTTCGTAACGATAGGACACATCCACAATGCCTGCGTTATACAGTTCGCTTTCGGGTTCCAAAAGCGAAACTAGCACTGCATACTCACAGTTCTTTTTCCTGCGATCCGCATCCAACTTCTTGAAGAAATCCTCATTCTTGTGACGATGCGTTGAATCATCTTGCTCATTTTTCATTTCAAACATAATGGAAACAAGCTCGTTTCCTTCTTCATCGGTTTCACGGAAGATATAGTCGCCCTTAGAGCCCGATGACGCATCGTTATCTTTTTCGAAATAAGCGTTCTGAAATGCGGTAGCACGCAAACGATTGAATTCGGTTTCACAATGCTGTTCAAGCGTTTCGCCAAGCATCTTGGTTGAAAGACGCGCCTTCATATCGCGATAGCGCTCAATTTCTTGATCCTTGTAGGCAATTAGTTCATCTTTGGCGCGAAGCTTGTCAGCCATTTGCGCTTTAAGTTCGTTTTCGCGCTGATTCTTTTCCGCCTCTTTCAAGGCAACTTGCGCCTCTAAAGAGGTACGTTCTTGCTTGATCTGCGCATTGAAGTTATCACGCTCACGATCAATTTGCGCTTTTAAGGCATCGCGTTCACGTTCGATTTCTGCTTTTGCCTGCGTTACTGCAAGTTCTTTTTCTGCAGCGAAGGTAGTTTTTTGACTAGCAAGCTGCATCTTTAGCGCATCGCGTTCTCGCTGAACCTCCGTTAGCGCAGCTTCGCGTTCTTGCAGTACTTTTGCTACTTCATTTTGAGCGTAGAGTTCTTTTTCGCGAACGAGCGCATCAAGTTGCGCCTTGAGCTCAGATATAGCAGCATCACGCTGAGCCACTGCCTGCTGCATAGAGGCGTCTTTTGCCGCTAAGCTCTCTTGCAACTTTCCTTGCGCCTGCGATGCCGCCAAAGCTAAAGCCTGCTCTTTATCGGCACGCATCAGTTCCTCACGCTTTGCTAATTCCCGTTGGAATTCACCATCGCGTACCTGCTTAACGATATCCGCAAAACCCGATTCGTCTACCTGAAAGACTTTTCCACAGTGAGGACACTTGATTTCGTTCATATAAAAACTCCTAAATGAAGTGGATTCTTGTCGCCTTAGTTGCCTGCAGCGGTCGGTTGCACTATCCTGCACCGCTTTCACTATTCTGCAGCACCTGCGCTACACCAAAAGCCAACCACCTTCAGCATAAATAACCTGACCCGTTAAGTAGTCCGACTCTTCACTTGCCAAGAACAAAACGCAATTAGCAATGTCATCTTTAGTACCACGGCGCCCAAGGGGAATTTTCTTGCACAGATCAATTTCTTTTTGTGGATCAGCATAAAGCGCCGCATTAAGGTCAGTTGGAATACTTCCTGGACCTACCGCATTAACTCGAATACCATGTTTTCCCATATCTCGCGCAAAAGTCTTGGTAAGAGTAACGACGCCTGCTTTACTTACGTTGTACAGCGCATTGTCAGGCACATAGGTAACGGAGCTGACCGATGCAATATTTACCACATTACCCGTTGTGCCTGCATCAATATGATGCTTGAAGAACCACTGGCAGGCAAAGAACACTGACTTTAAATTGGCATCCAAGACCTTATCAAACTGAGCCTCGCTAACATCACACGTGTCTTCCTTAGAATAAATGCCTGCATTATTAACCAGCACATCTATCGTGCCAAACTTGTCTACTACTGCCTGCAAGAAATTCGCTATATCTTCGAGCCGAGAAACATCACAAGGAAGCGCCATAATACGGCTACGATCATCCCCTGCAATTTCTTGCATCAATTCTTCTTTGCCTGTTTTCGAAATGCTGCACAGTGCCACTTTTGCACCTGCTTCATAGAAGCGCTCCGCGATGCGACGGCCAATACCGCGCGCAGAACCCGTAACTACTACAACTTTATGAGAAAAATCGTACGTGATCATACAATGCTCCTTTCATACTGCCCTAATCATAACAAGCAACACTTCCGAGCAAGTCCTCTTTCTTGTACAGGGAAAATAAAAAGCAGAGACTCCATCTTGGAGCCTCTGCCTAAACGAAAAGCTTATACTGCCTGAAGTAAATTACTTCTTAGCAGCCTCGTTGCCTAAGTCACGTGCAGCAACCTTCTGGTCGTCGTTAAACTTATCGGCACGTAACTGCTCACGAATCGTTGCCTTCTTATATTCAGAAGGTTGATGAACAACAACCTGCGAGTAAGGAATTCTGATCTCGTGTTCGTCGAAGACCAGCTTCATTTCGCGCAGCAAGTCGCGACCAAGCTGAACACTTGCAAGAAGCGTTTCAAGGCGAGAAGAACGAATGCCCAACTGAACAAATCCGTTAGCGTTTCCTGATGCGTCATGAAGCGTTACGCCAATATACTGACGCAATTCTCCTGAAACCTCATCGGGCATAGGATCTTGAATAACGTATTCAACACCCTGCAAAAGCTTTCTAAATGCATAGCTTTGATCCGCAGGGTCTTCACTTAAAACAAAGTTAGTGTAAGGAGAATTGGTTACATCCAAATTACCCTGGGCGTCAAAGACATACAGATACTGAATCTGTAAAATATCAGCAAGTTCCTGGAGCTTTTCTTTAGTAGCAAGTTCAGGATTTGTATCCAAAATATGTGCTGCTGTTTGAGCCTTGTTCAAATAGCGTTCGTTGTACTGTTCAGTAAGCAAATCTGCTTGTTCATTAGTTGATGCAATAGTCTGCTCGATATCGGTCGCGCGTTCACGGCTGCTAACCGATTCGGCGGACAAGGAGAACAGCGTCTGCATATAAAACGTTACGACAGCTACTAAAAGGAAGCCCACAAACGAAAGAATAATAGCCTTGCGTCCTACTGCTTTGTTGTAGCGCAAAGGATCTACGGTTACGAAATTCTCTGGGTTATAACCGCGTTTTTCATCCTCGCGCATAACGAAGATACCGTAGAGCGCAACAATTGCTGCCACCGAGAAGAAGATGAACAGAATTACTGCCACGGTTAAGTTACGAGAAGCAATAAGCTCGCTTTCAGGAACAGCGGAAACATAGTATGTTCCCTCTATTTCCGAAACACCGCAGTAGAGACGTTCGCCCTCGAAATCAATCCAGGAGAACTTACCGTTTTCAAGATCAGTTACATCAATACCGTCATCCAAAGCGTCAGTGCCAATAACTTCAGAATTTGGATGATAGGTCACCACATAATCGCGACCAGAAATAGCACACATAGCCACTCTGACCAACACTTACGCTACTTAATACCGCAGAAGTTGAAGAGGTGCTATCAATAAGCTCGGTCAGTTCAACAGAATTCTGCTAAATGACTACCATCGTGTTGTCATCAATACGTGCAGAATAGTAACGCCAGGTTTGATTTTCTTCAGCGAAGTCCACTTCTACCGCAGCGGAAGGTTCACCAGAGCTAATTGTGTTACGCAGCTCGTTATAGCGGGCATAAGAGAAGTCAGCAAGGGTGTCTTGAGCTTGCGCTTCAATCTTGCCGTCTTTATTGACGATCATTACATTGTCAACGCCAAGCAGTTCTTTGTATTCCTGCATTTTGGCGTTTGTTGCTTCGTAATCAGCCTTGTTGTTTGCCATAAAAGCAACACTTGCCGCTTTAGACTGATAAATCGCATCAAACGTTTCTTCGTTTTGCGCCGTTTCATCGTCGGCAGTTTCCAATAAGGTAGGAAGCTCGTCCATTTCACGCTGAATGTCTGCGCGATAGTTCTCAAGAGAAATATTGTCTTGCATAGTAGACAATATGACGCCCATGATTATCAGGCTGAGCACCACAACACCCGCAAGAAGAGCGGATTTTACTTTTAGCTTTTTAGACATAAAAGACATATTCGCTCCCTTTCTAGTCCCACTTGTCAATCAACGTAGCAATAGTGCCGTCATCAAGCATCGCTTGAATGGTGTCAGCTACCGGCTGAGAAAGATTCGAACCTTTTTGAGTAGCGACTGCATAATCTTGGTCGGATACGCTGAAGTCTTCCAGCAGGCTACGATCGTCATTGATATAGGTGTCAACAAAAGCACCGTCCATAACCGCAGCATCTACTCTTCCTTCTTCAAGCGCTATTGAAAGATCCTCATAGGAAGGGAATTTGATTACGGTTTCATGATCGTATTCAGTGCTTTCGTCGGTATTGGAAATAACTTCTTCTCCGATGATGCCCATATCAAACAACTTGATTGCTAACAGTGGACCAGCATTTGAACCAGACATGATGCCAAAAGTGCCATCTTTAAGCTGGTTAATATCGGTAATTCAGGAGCTGTTTTCCACCATTACAGGAGTAGCATCGGTGTAATAAACAGGAGAAAAATCGAAGTTTCCAGACGCGTATCAGTCTTAGAATAACAAGCCACCAGACAATCCACTTCCCCGTTAAGAAGCATTTTTTTACGATTGTCAGGCAAAACCGTTACCAACTCCACGTTGGAATATCCCAGGCGATTTGCCATTTCATTGGCAAGATCAATTTCCATACCGTAATACTTGCCTGTTTGTTCGTTTAGGTAGCCAAAATTTACGATATCCGCGCGAACACCCACGCGAAGAGTATCGCTACCTGTTGGCGAAGAAGCACTGCCGCACCCTGATAAACCAATCAGAGAGCAAGCGCCAAGCACTATCGCAAGCATCTTTGCAAATAAGGCTCTTGCGCGTCCTTTCGTCATGCCCATTCCCTTCATTACTGTTGCTATTACCAATAATTCAAACCCGCCGACAAGTATCAAAAAAGGTCATAGGAGGGACTTCGCCCATCTCTTCTAAGGTGCCTTCAACGGGCAGTGGCGTAAAGTTCAAGCCAATAAGGGTATAATTTGTAAAACGCATTTCAGCGTTAAGAAAAACATTAGTTTGTTTGCAGGAGTCTTTCTTCTGTTCTCCGCGCAAAAACCTACAAGAAAGATGGTGACTCACATGACCGACACGACCATGCAGCTCGTACTCGTTCGCCATGGCGAAAGCGAATGGAACAAGCTGAACCTTTTCACTGGCTGGATGGACGTTGACCTTACTGACACTGGTCGCAAAGAAGCAGCTGAAGGTGGCCGCGCTCTTGCTGAAGCAGGCTTTGATTTTGACATCTGCTACACGTCTTATCTCAAGCGTGCTATTCACACGTTAAATCTCATTTTGCAATCTATGGATCGCGAATGGCTTCCCGTTATCAAAACCTGGCGCTTAAACGAACGTCACTACGGCGCACTTCAGGGATTGAACAAAGCTGACACCGCCGCAAAATACGGTGAAGACCAGGTAAAAATTTGGCGTCGCAGTTTTGACGTTCAGCCTCCTGCGCTAACAGAAGACGACGAGCGCAACCCTCGCCTGCTGGCTCCTTATCGTGAAGCTCCAGCTGACGAAATGCCTTTGACCGAATGCCTCAAAGACACCATTGCACGTGCTTGGCCTTATTTCAAAGAAACCATCGAGCCTCAGATGCGTGCAGGCAAGCGCGTTCTTATTGTTGCTCATGGCAATTCCCTTCGCGCCTTGGTAAAGCAGTTCGACAAGCTTTCCGATGACGAAATCGTAGGCGTAAATATTCCTACGGGCGTGCCTCTGGTTTATACCTTCGATCAGGACTTTAACGTTTTAGATAAGCGTTATGTAGGCGACGAAGCTACCATTGCAGCAAAGATTGACGCAGTAGCAAATCAGGGCAAAGCAAAGTAAGTACTTCTTCTGAACAGCGCATTGATAAACAACTTTGATTCTGCTTGCATAGCTCTGGCATCTCTGTATGCCAGAGCTTTTTTAATATCGGATACCGTTTCTGGAGTATTTCCTGATAGTTTATGGCTTTATTTTCTGATCAAGCCATATGAGCGCTGCACAGCAAGAAAGCATTAGGGGAGCGCGGCCCCAGGTTTTCGAGCAAAGATTTTGGGATTCAATTAATCATGCGTCGAATTTGCCCTGCCGCGCTAGTTTGCTTTCTTGCGTGCAGAAAAAAGCGAATCTGGCTTGAGAGGAACATAAAGCCATAATCCAATCATGTAAAACGAGCGCCTTTCGACCTGTCAGTTATTACGCTAAGCCAATGTGCTGCGTACCCTATTCCGCAAACTGTGAATTGTATAGATCGGCATAAGCACCACCGCGTGCCAGCAATTCTTCATGAGTGCCCTGTTCAACAATATCGCCTTCATGCAATACCAAGATAAGATCGGCATTGCGAATAGTAGACAAGCGATGCGCAATAACAAACGAAGTGCGTCCCTTCATAAGGTTGTCCATCGCCATCTGAATACGCTCTTCGGTACGCGTATCAACCGAACTGGTAGCTTCATCCAGAATAAGCATTTTACGATCAGCCAAAATAGCACGCGCAATCGTTAAAAGCTGACGCTGACCTTGACTGATATTGCTTGCATCTTCGTTGATCTCCATATCGTAGCCACCAGGAAGGGTTCGAATAAAGGTATCCGCAAAAGCAGCTTTCGCCGCTGCCTCCACTTCTTCATCCGTTGCATCCAGACGACCGTACCGAATGTTTTCTCGGATTGAACCCTTAAATAGCCAGGTATCCTGCAACACCATGCCAAAGAGCGAACGCAGATCATCACGATCAAAATCCCTCACATCATGTCCACCAATGCGAATTGCGCCACCATTAACATCGTAGAAGCGCATAAGCAATTTCACCATGGTTGTTTTGCCTGCGCCCGTTGGACCTACCAGAGCAATGGTTTGACCTTCACGAACCTGCGCCGAAAAGTCTTTAATAATAGGAGTATCAGGGTCATAACCGAATTTCACATGATCAAATTCAACATCGCAGGATACTTCCTTCGCCTGAACTTTTGCTTGTTCGATTGGCTCTTCATCGGCATCCAGAAATTCAAACACGCGTTCGGCTGCTGCTGCCATTTGCTGCAATACATTTGACACCTGAGCAAGCTGCGTAATGGGTTGCGTGAAATTTTTCACATACTGAATAAACGCCTGGATATCACCAACGGTAATACGCCCGTTAATGGCAAACAAAGCACCCGCAACCGCCACAGCAACATAACCTAAGTTGCTCACAAAATTCATCACGGGCATCATCAAACCCGACAAGAATTGGGATTTCCAAGCAGATTCATATAACTCCGCATTGGTTTTACGGAATTTAGCAAGCGTTTCTTCCTCTTTCCCAAAAGCGCGAACCACCGCTTGCCCCGAAAAGGTTTCTTCCACCTGTCCGTTAATAGCACCTAGGCGGTTTTGCTGCATGCGGAAATACTTCTGACTATGGCTTACCACCACTTTGACCAGGATTGCAGAAATAGGAATAACTAGCAAAGCAATCAGCGTCATAAAGACATTCATGCTCAGCATCATTACCAAAACACCAATAATGGTCGTAACAGAAGTAATCAGTGTGGTAATTCCTTGGTTCAAATTCATTCCAAGCGTATCAACGTCGTTGGTGATGCGCGATAAAATATCGCCCGTGCTGGTACGCTCGAAGTATCCCATGGGCAAGGCATCCATTTTCTGCGAGATCTTCTGACGCAAAAGGTAGGTGGTGCACTGCGTAACATGAGTCATCAACCAGCCCTGCACAAACGAGCACACGGAAGAAAACGCATACAATCCCAAGGTAACGAGCAGAATAATTCCAACCGCATTGAAATCGATATCGCCCGTACCTGCAATTTTTGCACTAATTCCTTCAAACAATTCCGTAGTTGCTGTCGAAAGAACACGGGGTCCTACGATATTAAATACCGTAGAGGCAATTGCGAAGATGAACACTACACCAATAGCAATCTTAAAACGCCCCATGAATTGAATAAGCTTTTTCATGGATCCCTTGAAATCGTTGGCCTTTTCGCCCGCCATCATGCCATGAGGTCCACCTGGACCATGACCACGACGTCTTCCTGCGCCTGCACGGGCCGCTATAGGAGAATCGTGCTTAGACACTACGCAACACCCCCTTTCAGCTCTTCTTCCGATAGCTGAGATTGGGCAATTTCTTGATAGGTTGAACACGTAGACAACAATTCGCTATGGGTGCCAGAGCCTACCAGCTCACCATCTTCCAATACCAATATCTTGTCTGCAGTGAGTACGGTAGCAATACGCTGAGCTACCACAATTACGGTCTTGCCTTCTGCTTCGGTAGCAAGCGCATGACGCAAGCGTGCATCCGTTGCATAGTCAAGCGCTGAGAAACTATCGTCAAACAACAAGACGCGCGCATTGCTTGCTAAAGCACGCGCAATAGACAAACGTTGTCGTTGACCACCTGAAACATTAGTGCCTCCTTGGCTAATTACTGAATCAAAGCCATCGTCTTTCGCATCTATGAATTCACTTGCCTGGGCAATATCTGCCGCGTTGCGCACGCGTTCTTTATCCATTTCGGGATTCGAATAAGCAATGGTTGATTCAATGGTTCCAGAAAACAGAAATGCCTTTTGTGGAACATAGCCCAATTCGCGACGAAGCTCATGTTGTTTCAAATCGCGTACATCAACGCCACCAACGCGAATAGCACCTGTATCAACATCATAGAAACGCTCTATCAGTTTCATGATGGTTGACTTACCAGATCCAGTCGAACCAATAATGGCGGTTGTTTTTCCTGGTTCTGCAACAAAACTGATGTTTTTCAAAACAGGATCGCTGCCTTCGTTATAAGCAAAAGTAACGTCGTCAAATTCTACCGACAAACCTTTTGCCTGCGAATTGAGCTGCCCCGCCTCGGAATGATCAGGATCATGGATGCTGTTTTCGGTATCCAAAACTTCATTAACACGCTGAGCTGCTACATCAGCACGAGGCAGCATAATAGCGATCATGCTGATCATCAAAAACGACATAACAATTACCATCGAATACGTAATAAAGGCAATCATGTCGCCTGTTTGGATTACGCCTGCATCAATATACGAACCACCAACCCAAACAATCAAAACAGAAACACCATTCATAACCAACATCATGGTTGGCATCATGAACGTCATAACACGGTTAGTGAAAAGCTGCGTTTTATACAACGCAGTGCTTGCTTCATCAAAGCGCGCCTCTTCATATTCCTGCCTGTCGAATGCGCGAATTACCGACATACCCGTAAGCATTTCGCGTGATACCAGATTAACGCGGTCGATAAGCTTCTGCATGATTTTGAACTTAGGTAGGGCAAGTGCCATTAAAAGCGCAATCACAATACCAATAATCACAATCGCCAACACAATAATCCAGCTCATAGCAAGATTGGTTTGTGAAACCATAATGATGCCGCCGATTGCCAAGATAGGTGCATATAAAACCATACGCAAAAACATTACGAGCACCATTTGAATTTGCTGGATATCGTTAGTGCCTCTTGTAATAAGCGATGCCGCAGAAAAAGACTGAACCTCGGCATCCGAAAACGAAACCACCTTTTCAAAAAGACGCTCACGTAAATTCCGAGCAATTTTTGCCGCAGTGCGCGAAGCCACAAAGCCCACCAAGATGGAAGCTGCCATCATCAAAGCAGCTACGGCAAGCATCTGAGCGCCTAGCCATGCAAGATATTGCAACTGAATAGCGCCAAGGTCCATACCCAGTGCTTTATATTCAGCCTTTACCGCTTCAATAGCTTGCTGTTCTATAAGCGAATCATCAATAGTGCCAAACATGGCACGTGCTTGATCAATCAAAGAAAGTATTTCCGATTTGCTTAGAGCACCCGACTGATACGCTCCATACACTTGAGCTAAATCAAAGGAAGATAGCTGTCCCATCTGCGCTGAGAGTTCAGAGGTATCCTGAGTTGCCTGCGCAGAATTATCTTGGCTTTTCTGCGTAGCTGTATTTTGGGCAGCCTGCGTGCTTGTATCTTGATCAGCTTGCGTAGAATCGGTCTGACTCTCCTGGCCAAAATCCCCCAAGATGTCTTGTGCATGAACCAAAACTATTGGCAAAGCAACTGCAGCATCAAGAGTCTCTCGCCGTTGTTTTCCTTGTTCGGTAAGAACAACTCGCCCCTCGACGCTTTTATTTGCTTGATCGCTATTTACACCTTCTAAGCTGTCAGCCTGAGCATAAGAATCGCGAATAAGTTGCTCATCGTTTTCGTCAGCAAGCATACATACGTAATTAAAAGTATCCGCACTCATTTCGTCGGGAGAAGCATGTTCAATACCTCCCTGCTGGATACCAACATCTACCAACTCCGAGGTATACCGTGGCAGCGACAAATCTGCAAACGCCTGCACAATAAGCAGTAGCGCAATAAGCACTACCGCTACTTTTGAACTTTTCAGATACTGAATTATTCTCATGCGGGAACCTCCCCGATAACGCGCTTCGAAGATTCCTTAGCACGCAACAACTCATTCCCATCAGAAGACAAAAATTCGTTGCGGTCCGTTTTGCATACATTGCGCTTTGCATAGACGTCATGTTTTAAGGCGCAAAAATCAAGCACCCTACGCATAATACGCATCAACGTTTGCATGTCATCAACACCAATCGCCTCAAACATTTCGTCGAAATAGCTTGAGCGAATACTTTGAATTTCCTCGATCAACGCGCGTCCTTCTTCAGTTAATTCGATTACCACTGAACGAGAATCATTTGCAGAACGAACGCGCGCTACCAGCCCCTTCCCTTCTAGCGTTTTAAGCGTCTGAGAAACAGCACTTGGTGAAACATGAGAGTATTTTGCAAGAGACGAAGGCCGAGCCTCTTTATTGTGCTGATAAGCAATCCAAACACACATAAGCGTATGCATCTCAGGCTTGGAAAGATTACCTGGTGACCAAGCGGGATGAAATTGTTCACGGTGAATCATCCGCATAAGACGAACAAATTCCTCTTTAAGCTCTCCTATGTCTTGAATTGCCTCTTGAGAATTAGCTGACATTGGTATCCTTTGTATCGAGTTCTCTGGCTTTGCATTAGCTGAAAGCAGTTGTGCGCCAACGTCAGTTTATTTTAGCGACTTAAATATTTAGTAGCTAAACTAATTTATTCTTTTACCAAACTGATACTTTGCAACCACGATCTCCAAAACTGGTCTTGTCCTCATTTTGCAATTTCAGAAATGCATTTTTACGCTTTTTGAGACACCCCTGCAAAGATGGTAAGTCAGTAAAAACAGCTCAGACCAATACAAATGCACAAAAAATCCCGCTTATCAGCAAGTTGATAAGCGGGAGAAAATACGTACTGCGTTCTTCTTTACAGAATAACGTTTTTAATGGCAGTCATCAGTTCATCATAGGTTTCAAAAGCTGGAACATCAGGATTGTCTGCCTTGATAGAATCGGTGCTCTTAAACAAAAAGCCTGCTTTACTTGCCTTAATCATTCCTAAATCGTTAAAGCTATCACCTGCTGCAATGGTTTCTAAGCCTGCACTTTGAAGAGCGCGAACCGTAGTCAGCTTGGACTGGTCGCAACGCATCTTAAAGCCCGTCACTTCACCCGATTCAGCAACTTCAAGCTCGTTACAAAATAGCGTTGGCCAACCCAATTTCTTCATCAAAGGCTTTGCAAATTGAGTAAACGTATCGCTGATAATGATGACCTGGCATAAAGAACGCAACTCATCTAAGAATTCTTTTGCGCCAGGCATAGGATCGATGGTTTCAATTACGTCTTGAATTTCTTTCAAACCCAAGTTGTGCTCTTTTAAGATATTCAGGCGGAAATTCATAAGCTTGTCGTAATCGGGTTCATCACGCGTTGTGCGCTTAAGTTCAGGAATGCCAGTAGCATCCGCAAACGCAATCCAAATTTCAGGAACCAAAACTCCCTCTAGATCAAGACAAGTTACGTACATAGCATTCCTCTTTCTTGGTTTCGTTAAGTAATAGGTACTTATCTATTGCGAGCACCTCTAGTACTTACGGTGTCGCTTTGCAAAAGTCAGCATACCTGAAAACCGTCACTTTGGTTAACTAAAGTGCTGAGCTTTTCGGCAACGGTTCTTTATCGCGTATTAAGTCCCTTCATAGCTCACAAATAACCGCTAGTCGACCAGGCAAAGACAAACGCCTACATCTCATTAGTATGAATACGTTAAAAAATTGTAAGTCATTTTGAAACGGCTACATGAACGGATAATCCGAAAAAATGCCTGATCACAAATGGCACGCACTTATTTAACTGTTCCCGATTTGAAAGAGAGTCTCTATGTTTCAAGCTGTGGTTGATCCTGTTGCAGGCAACCTTGCGCTATCAGCATTAGTAGCATGTATCCCACTTGCTGCATTCTTTATTATGCTGGTAGGCGTTAAGGCGAAAGCTCATGTTTCAGCAGCTATTGCACTTTTCGTTGCATTTTTGGTTGCCGTATTTGCTTTCCATATGCCAGCTCACCTTGCATTCCTTTCTGGCGTACAAGGCGCATGTTACGGTGCTTTCCCTATCGTATTCATCATTATCATGGCGGTATGGTTCTACGAAGTAACTTCTGTTTCGGGTCGCTCCGAAGACTTTAAGAGCCTTTTTGATATCGTAGGTGGTGGCGACATCCGTATTCAGGCTGTTCTGATTGCCTTCTGTTTCGGTGGTTTGCTTGAAGCACTCGCAGGCTTCGGTGCTCCTATTGCTATTACCGCAACCATGATTTTGGCGCTCGGCGTTAAGCCTATGAAGGCAGCGCTTGCTGTTCTTATTGCCAACACTGCACCTGTTGCATACGGCGCAGCTGGTACTCCGATCACCACAGCAGGCAATATGGTAGCTGCTGGTGATGCATCAGTAGCATTGGAAACCGCTCAGCACGTAGCTGCTCTTGTTGGTTATCAGGCTCCTCTGTTTGCTCTGGTTGTACCTCTGTTAGTTGTTATGATTCTTGACGGCCGCAAAGGTCTTCGCGATTGCTGGCTGCACGCTTTGGTTATTGGTTTTTCCTTCGCGATTGTTCAGTGGTGGTGCTCCAACCACTTTGCATACGAATTGACCGACGTGTGCGCTGCACTGGTTTCCTTGGGCGTAAGCGTTATCTTCTTGAAGTTCGTTAAGCCTGGCAATGTAAACGAAGCACGTGAGCGCTTCGGCATGGCACCTCTTCATGAAACCGAAACCACCAAACTTCCTGCTGTTCGTGCATGGATGGCTTTGGTTCCCTACATCATCGTTGTTGTAGTATTTGCTGTATGCAAACTGGGCATCCCAACCCTGCTTGCAAGCACCGATATTAAAATCCCCTTCCCAGGTCTTGCGGGCAACGTATTAAACGCAGCAGGTGCAGATCCCGGAACCACCTACACTTTGAACTTGCTGTCAAATCCTGGCTCCATGCTGTTTATTGCAGCGGTTCTTACCACTATCGTATATGCCCTGTTCACGAATAAGGGTATGTTCAAGATTACGCTTGGATCTTCCTTCAAGCAGCTTGGTCAGACCTTCGTTGCAATGCGCTTCTCTTCTTTGACCATCGTTCTTGTTTTGGGTCTTGCTTATATCATGAACTTCTCTGGCCAGACCATTTCCATTGGCCAGTTCCTCGCAAGCACGGGTGCGGTATTTGCCCTGCTCTCTCCAATGCTTGGTTGGGTTGGCACTGCGGTTACTGGTTCCGACACTTCTGCAAACGCACTGTTCTCCAGCCTGCAGTACGAAGCAGCACAGTCCAACGCTTCTTTGGCTCATGTAACACCCGACCTGTTCTTGGCTTCTAACACCATGGGTGGTGTTATCGGCAAGATGATTTCGCCTCAGTCCTTGGCAATTGCCGCTGTTACCACAGGCGAAACCGAATCGAACCTTTTCAAGAAGGTTATCCCATGGAGTATCGGCATGCTGGCAGTACTTTGTGTTCTGGTATTCCTGCAATCTCACATGCTATCCTTCATTCTTCCTTAAGACTTTCTAGAAGGATTGCGCAAACAACATCAAGAGCGTCCCAAATGGGGCGCTCTTTTATATTCATGGCAATCCTTATGCATTACGCGTCTTTGAAAAAGAAAACTGCGAAACAAGCAAACCGACTATAGTAAGCAGCACACCAAACCAAGCTAGAGGTACTAATTGCTCACCCAAGACCAACCAAGAAGCTACCGCAGTGATGACAGGAGTTGCATAGATATAAACGCTTGAGACCACCGAGCCTAAGCGCTTTATAGAGAAATTCCAGGTAACAAAACACGCCGCTGATGCACAAAGACCCAAAAACACCAGATTCGCCATATTAATAGGATCGGTAAATGAAGTTGCTTCTGGTGAGAATCCCAGCAGGGGTAAAGCGGGAATCATGAATACAATGCCATATTCAAATACTCTGCGCGTGGCTTTGATTGTAGTTAAGCCGATCGAGCTAATGCGCGTCATGCAAGCCGAATAGCACGCCCACACCGCTGCTGCTAAAAGCGCCAATAAATCTCCCGAAAAACTAAGGTGCACCCCTGTTTCAGCAAAGCTGATAAAGCTAATTCCAAGCATAGCTACTACAAAGCCAACAACAAAACGAAGCGTTAGCTGTCTGCCCTTATTTACAATTCGTTCCACCACTGCCGTAAAGAAAGGGGCTACTGACACTATCACTCCCACATTTGTTGCCAGCGTTCCTGTTAGTGCGATATTTTCCAGAAGGTAATACAGTGTGACGCCGAACAAACCTGCAAGCATAAAAAGTCTTTCATGACGCCAGCCCATCCAAGGAAGAATTTTAGGCGCTATAACAAAGAGAGCAAGCAAACCCATAACAAAACGGATAAACAGAATTTCAATGGGAGAAAAATCTTGTAGCAATATTTTCGTAGATACAAACGTGGTGCCCCATACAAGAACGGTAAACAGTGCCGCTAAATGACCCTGAACTGTTTCGTTCTTTGCTCGGTATTCTAAATTCACCACATTTTCCTTTATTCATCACTCACAATTACAAGAATCTAAAATACACTACTATTCATGAAAAACCTTTACCACAAACACATTACTCAACCGTCTGCCGCTCCACACGCATTGGACCTGCCCGCCACTCCACGCGCATTAGGCGCCATTGCCACAGGGCTTGGTCTTGCTTGTGCTGTAGCGGGTTTAACCATCTGGAAGCACTTTCGCAAAAGCGATACACATTTCGTTAAAACAAGTGCAGGAATTGCACGCATCCATACGATAGAAGATGAGCAGGGAAATCCCGTCCGTGTACTGGAGCAAAATGGCGCATACGAATCTGCGACCTATCTTGATAAAAACTACCCTGTTCCTGTTTTTGCTTATCAGCAGGCCTTTGATCATATTTTCGAAGCCACACTTTTCGATAGCAGCTTCGCCAACAATCAAGTACTTATAATCGGCGGCGGGGGCTACGCGTGGCCAAAGCACGTTCTTAGCACTAAACCCGACCTCTATCTTGACGTTGTTGAGCTTGATCAATCAGTTACCGACATCGCAAAAAAGTGGTTTTACCTTGATCAGCTTTTGGAAGAACTCCCCCATGCAGCAGATAAGCTTGGGCTTATTACCGCCGATGGGCGCAACTATCTAAAAACCACTCACAAGCAATATACCGCTATCATTAACGATACTTTTTCCGGGAAAGATCCCGTTCTTTCACTTGCAACGATTGAAGCTATGCGTCTAGTAAAGTTGCGACTTGTGCCAGGCGGAATTTATGCCACCAACGTAGTAAGCCAAGACGAAGGCGAGGATATAACCTTCTTGCGACATGTCGTTACCACTCTTGATGAAGTATTTAATCAGGTGGTTATCATTCCATGCGAAGATACCGACTTTGGACTAGAAGATAACTATCTTGTTATCGCAACTGACGCAGAATACCCCTTCACCAACACCATGCCTTATGACGATGACTTTTTGAGCAGCATCCTTTGTGATGATGATCTCTTATAAAAGAGAAATATTTCTTGAAACAGCCGTTTCTTGATAAGGTAACGTTCAACTACATGGTATTAAGATAACGATCGACATACTATTGAGCGAAACATATTTAAACATTGTTGACTAAAGCGCCCTATAAACCCAATAAGGCGTCCCGTTAACACTATTAATCCGAACCCATTAGAAAGGCTCGAAAATAATGGCAGAATTCATCTACCAAATGTATCAAGCACGCAAAGCAGTTGGCGACAAGGTAATCTTGGATGATGTAACGCTTTCCTTCTATCCAGGCGCAAAAATTGGCGTTGTCGGTCCAAATGGTATGGGCAAGTCCACACTCTTGAAGGTTATGGCAGGACTTGAAGATGTTTCCGCAGGTGACGCACGTTTAACTCCTGGCTACACCGTAGGCATTTTGCAACAGGAACCACCACTGGACGAAGAAGCAACCGTTATCGAAAACATTCGCCAAGCATTTGCTGACGTATTAGCGAAGGTTGATCGCTTCAATGCAATTGGTGCAGAAATGGCTGATCCTGATGCCGATTTCGATGCTCTTATGGAAGAGATGGGCACTTTACAGGTAGAAATTGATGCCGCAAACGGCTGGGATCTGGATTCGCAATTATCCCAGGCAATGGATGCACTTCAGTGCCCCGATCCCGACGCTCCTGTAAAGGTTCTCTCAGGCGGCGAACGTCGTCGCGTTGCACTGTGCAAGCTTCTCCTTGAAGCACCCGATCTACTTCTCTTGGACGAACCTACCAACCATTTGGATGCCGAATCGGTGCTCTGGCTTGAGCAGTTCTTGAAGCGCTACCCTGGCGCCGTCTTGGCAGTAACGCACGACCGTTACTTCTTGGACAATGTTGCAGAATGGATTTGCGAAGTTGATCGCGGTCAGCTCTATCCCTACAAGGGCAACTATTCCACCTATCTGGAGACCAAAGCTGCACGTCTTGAAGCGCAAGGTCAGCAGCAAGCAAAACTTGCTAAGCGTATGAAGTCCGAACTGGAATGGGTACGTTCTAGCCCTAAAGCTCGTCAGGCAAAAAGCAAAGCCCGTTTGGAACGCTATGAACAAATGGAAGCTGAAGCCCGCAACGTAAAGAGTATTGACGTGAATGAAATTCGCATTCCCGTTGGCCCACGCCTTGGCTCAAAGGTGCTGGTTGCAGAGCATCTTCATAAAGCATTTGGCGATCGCGTACTTATCGATGACTTATCCTTTACGTTACCACGCAATGGCATTGTAGGCGTTATTGGCCCTAATGGTGTTGGCAAATCAACCCTGTTCAAGATGATTGTTGGACAAGAAGAACTCACTAGCGGCAGCCTTGAGCTCGGTGAAACAGTTCAGATTTCCTACGTCGACCAAAATCGCGAAGGTCTTGACCCTAAAAAGACCTTATGGGAAGTCGTTTCTGATGGACTGGACTACATCAAAGTTGGCGAAACAGAAATTCCAAGCCGCGCTTATGTGGCAAACTTTGGCTTCAAGGGATCTGATCAGCAAAAGCCTGCTGGCGTTTTGTCGGGTGGCGAACGTAACCGATTGAACTTAGCTCTTACTTTAAAGCAAGGCGGCAACCTTCTTTTACTGGACGAGCCTACTAACGACTTGGACGTAGAAACCTTAGAAAGCCTAGAAGAAGCATTGCTTGCTTTCCCTGGATGTGCGGTAATTACCAGTCACGATCGTATGTTCTTAGACCGCATTGCAACTCATATTTTGGCTTGGGAAGGTACCGACGAAAATCCTGGTAACTGGTATTGGTTTGAAGGAAACTTTGAGGCTTACCGCAAAAACAAGGTTGAACGCCTTGGCGAAGAAGCGGCTAAACCTCATCGCATCCACCGCAAGCTCACCAGGGATTAATCACATCAACCGACAAGCTAGCCTTACGAGCTCACCAGGGATTAATCGCATCTGCTTGTTAACTCTCGTTTGAAGCAAGTAAGAATAATCCCACACCAAGACGCATTATCGGTGGCTGCATTTATAATTCCGCTGATATGTTTTGTGCAATTTCCGAAGAGAAATGGGGAAACTCATGGATGTAAATCAGATCGTTGAGCAAGTAACCAGCCATATCCAGGATGCCCCTGAAATGATCAAGGACCTTATTGCAGACCCACAAGGCACCATTGAGCAAATTACTGGGCAGGGCCTTGATGGTGTGGATCCTGCAGAAATTATTGAGCAGGTTCAGTCTAAGCTTGGTGAAGCAGGTATGGATGTTGAAGGCATTATTGGCGGAATCACCGAAAATATCGGTGGCGCAGTAAGTGGCATTATTGGTGGTCTTTTCAATAAGTAAGCTGCTAGATTTGGATAAGCCTATCTTGTGAACCTATTTTGTGGAGCCGGCATTTTAACCAGCAAAACTAGGCACATACCGCATTCGGACATACAAAACTAAGGAAGGAGCCTCGCGAGGCTCCTTCCTGTCTTAGTTGCTTTTTCCAAGCACGTTTTTCATGCGTGCGATTGTATTTCGTATCGCCGTGAGTACCGTGCCCACAAGCGTAGCCATTAAAATGCGGCTTTTGCGCCAAGGTAGCTTCCTCGGCAGACTGATGCCATACCGCACCCGATTTAGCAACAGCAATGCGTTTTCGCTGAGCCTTTGGCCTTCCGCTGCGCTTGCGCTTAGCTTTCGACATTTGCCTCACCTCCTTCTCAATTCGCTGTGTTCGTCTTGCCCATCGTGGAGTTTTTAAGCGACATATTGTCGCTTCACTAGGACCTTGTTAGTGTAACAAGAGAACAACAACTATCTTTGGATAATTTGTTTATCGCTACTATATTTTAGAAACGCATAGAACGGACAATACCACAGCATGGAAGAACGCCGCTACAAAACAGAATCGGGCACTATTGTTTATTGGATTTCCTATGCTTCTAACCACACTGATGGTCTTAACATAGAAGCATATCAAAACACCGAATCGCCAGAAGAACTCGAAATCGCTTCTGACGCAGCAGCTTCAGTGATGTTTTCTCGCCTGAGCCAGACCCTAGCCGAGCAAACAATCCCCAACGCTCCATGTAACGTTCCATGGCTTGTGTTCTTGCCAGGCCTTACCGCCGACCATCGTTTGTTTAATCGCCAATTGAGTTATTTTGCTGAAACCACAAATTGCTTTGTATGGGACCCACCCGCGCATGGAAAATCTCGTCCTTTTAAGCTGGATTTTTCCATGGATGACCTTGCCGTAATGCTGCACGACATTCTAAAAACAGAGCAAATTGAAAGCCCTATTTTGATTGGACAATCAATGGGTGGCTACATATCTCAGGCCTTTTTATCTCTTTTCCCTGGTTACGCAAAAGGGTTTGTTAGTATCGATTCCGCTCCCCTTGCGCGCTCTTATTATCACAAATGGGAAATCGCAGCGCTCAAGCATACGAAAGGTATGTATAGCAGCATCCCTTGGGGAATGTTGCAGCGCATGACCGCAAAAGGCTGTTCAACTACTTTATACGGGCAAAGCCTTATGAGAAAAATTGTACGTCACTACAACAAGAAGGATTTCTGTGAACTTGCTGCTCATGGTTACAAGATCCTAGCTGATGCCATCGAAAAAACCGAAAGCGAATCGAGCGCTAACCCCTTCGGAAAGCCCAACTGCCCCACACTGCTTCTCTGGGGAGAAAACGATCAGGCAGCCATGGCAAAAAAGTACAACCAACAATGGGCCCTGAAAACAGGATTGTCTTTTGTGGAAATCCCTCGCGCAGGGCACAATTCCAATACCGATGCTCCCGATGAGGTTAACAGGGATATAGAAATCTTTATTTCCGAGCTTGAGCGATAAGAAACCATCAGCCACATTGCGTGCTAGCGAACTCGCAAAACAAGATACTCGTTAAGACTTCCCGTACGTCCATCAGCGCGAAAACGCGCAGAACATTCCGCCCTATCAGCAACTGACGCCGCTAAGAAATCTATTTCTTCATCCGAGAAACTATGGCAATAGCGATAAGCGCCTGGTGTATTTCGCCACCCTAAAAGATAATCGCCCTCATTAAATTGTTGAGCACTGTTAAGCCCTTGAGCGTAATAAGCAAGTGCCTCTTCGTGCGTTTTAAGGGCTTTTGCCGCCATACCTTCATCATCCATAAAACGCCAGAATGATATGAACACGAATCCCCCTGGCGCGGTCGCGGAAACCATGTCGCTCAACAACTGCAAACGCCATTTAGGAAGCGGGATATGATGCATAAACCCAAAGGCAACTGCTAAATCCGCAAATTCTTTGTTGGGACTTTCAGAAGCCAAAACGTCTTTAAAAGTATTATCCGCAAGCTTCTGTATTATGTCGCAGTGAGTATAGGTGACCTCCATATCGCAATGGGCGCTGGTTGTTCCCTCACAGACATCAGGAAGCAAATCATCACAAGCGTCCAGCGCATGCACAGAAACGTGCAAATTCATTGACGAACTTTCGCAATAGCTTGCTAGATATTCCTCAAAGCGCAAATTGCCACAGGCTACATCTAAAACATGAAGATCTTGCTTGGCCTTAAAGACGGTGATAGCTCCAGCCAAACAGCGCTCCCAACCAGACCATTTTGCATGACGCGTGTCGGAAAAGGAAACCGCCTGATTTCGATAAAAAAGGTTATTCAATTCGCACAGTTTTTTGGCAAATGCTACGTTCATGACCTTTATTTCCCTGGAAGGTTAACCGTTACTCATTAAAGCTAGCTTATCTATTGCTCAGCAACTACACCACGACGGTGCACTCTATCGTAAATTATGCACTGTTACGGTGCATTTTTCTTGATATTCTGCACTGTTATAGTGCATTTTGCTGTAAATCTTGACGAATAGGAAAAAAGGAAAACTAAATCTCTCTCAAGCAAAGAACTGAAAGCGCTAATAGTATAAACAGATAATCATCTATCAAAGTAAATTACCAAAAATTGACGGGCGTTTTGGCAAAACAGAGACAATTTGTACTGAGCAAGAAGAGATCCGAGGCTAATTTGACAACAAAATAGCAAGCAAACAATACAAATTACCTTTGTTTTGTCATTTCGTATTATGCCTACGAATACTAAGCATCGATGTAGACAGACAATGAATAACTTAGCGAATCTAATTAGTACAAATCACCCTTGTTTTGCCAAATAGGATCCTATTTGCTGGAATTTTTAGAAAACGATAGTTAAAGCAGATGCCCAACAAAAGCAGCAATAGAAACAAGTGTCTGTCAAAACCAACAATAGAAGTAGGTGCCTACCAATGATAGACACCTACTAAACTCAACAATATTTAGTGTAAACGTAGCAAATAGCCCATCTGCCGCAACAATTCACCACGTCCATTTCCCGTGAACACTTGTCACACCAATTTACCACGAACGCTTGCCGCGCCCATTCACCACGTGCATCAGTTGCGCATTACGCGAAGTAGTTAACGCCACCTTCAAAAATAGGCTGGTACAAGTTGCCAGGGACATTCTTGTATAAACCATTACCACTACGTTCGCTGTGACCCATCTTGCCAAATACACGACCGTCAGGACTGGTAGCACCCTCAATTGCCAGTACGGAAGCGCTGGGGTTAACTGCCCAATCCATAGAAGGATTACCCTCCTCATCAACATACTGGGTTGCAATTTGACCAGCAGCTTTCATCTGAGCAAGCACCTCAGGGTTTGCCACAAAACGACCTTCGCCATTACTAATAGCAACGGTGTGCATATCGCCCACCTTGCAGCAAGAAAGCCATGGGGACAGGCTTGATGCCACGCGCGTGCGAACAAGTCTGCTTTGATGACGACCAATTTCGTTAAAGGTCAGCGTAGGAGCATCCGCCGTTGCGGGAACAATATCGCCATAAGGCACCAAGCCTAGTTTGACCAGCGCCTGAAAACCATTACAAATACCAAGCATTAAACCATCGCGATTCTGCAACAAATCACGCACCGCTTCGGTTACCTCAGGCGAACGGAAGAATGCAGTAATGAATTTAGCAGAACCGTCAGGTTCGTCACCACCAGAGAAGCCACCTGGCAACATAACAATCTGACTGTTGCTAATAGCGGAAACCAAAGCCTTGGTGCTTTCAATAACCGCATTTGGTGAAAGGTTGTTAATAACCATCACTTGCGGTACTGCACCACCGCGCTCAAACGCACGAGCAGTATCGTATTCACAGTTAGTACCTGGGAACACAGGAATAATGACACGAGGCTTTGCAAACTTCTCATCGCAAACCAGCGGCAAACGATCAGACCAGTTAATCTGCTCAACCTGTTTATCTTCATGACGGTAAGGGAATACCGATTCAATACCGCCCTCCCATGCCTCTTGAAGTTGCGCCATATCAATGGTTTCACCAAACGCCTCAAAGACATAATCGGATGTGGTTTCGCCCAGTTCGATAACGCTTACCAAATCGCTAGCCTCAGACAAAATAGCCTGAAGATCACCACCCTCTGCCAGTTCAACTACAAAGCTGCCATAAGCAAGCGTAAACAAATCATCAAGCTCAATATTGCTTGCTGCAGCGTCTTCAGCACCCGCGTCAATAAGCTTCAAGCCAAGACCGTTACCAACGCACATCTTGAATAGCACCTCTGCCATGCAGCCATAGCCAGGCGTTGCCGCAGCAGCCACTGAACCTTCACCGATTAAGCGTTCCATCAGATCGAAGGTAGCGTTCATGCCTTCAACATCAGGTACCAGTGAATCTTCGTCGTAGAAGCGTGGCGCAATGCGAACTACCTTGCTACCAGCACGCTTAAACTCAGGAGAAACCACGCGATCGATTGAACCAGTCGATACCGCAAAACTAATAAGCGTTGGAGGAACATCCAGATCCTCAAAACTACCCGACATGGAGTCCTTGCCGCCAATGGCGCCAATCTTCAAATCAACCTGAGCCATCAAAGCGCCCAATACTGATGCAGTTGGCTTGCCCCAACGAGTAGGTTCGGTACGCAAACGCTCGAAATATTCTTGCAAGGACAAGTACGCGGCTTCGCGTGTGAAACCCGTCGCAACAAGGCGAGCCACGCTTTCCACAACCGCAAGATAGGCACCCTTGAATTGATTCTTTTCAGACAGATAAGGATTAAAGCCCCAAGCCATAGCACTTGCTGTGGTGGTTTCACCATCAACAGGGAATTTAGAAACCATAGCCTGAGCAGGCGTAAGCTGATTCTTGCCACCAAAAGGCATCAATACTGTTGCAGCGCCGATGGTGGAGTCAAAACGCTCGCCTAAGCCCTTGTTAGAACAAACATTTAAATCGGTCACGAGTGAAGTCATACGCTCTGTCAGCGTATCGCCAGCCCAAGAGGGCTCATAGGTTTCGCCCTGCTCAACACAGACATCCTGATGCTTCGGCGCACCATTTGAAGCTAAGAATTCACGGCTTACATCAACAATGGCATCGCCATTCCATTCCATGCGCAAACGCTTCTCTTCAGTAACGGTCGCAACTACAGTAGCTTCCAAGTTTTCTTCGTGAGCATAACCAATGAATTCGTCAACATCTTCAGCTGCCAGAGCAACGGACATGCGCTCCTGACTTTCGGAAATAGCCAGTTCAGTGCCATCAAGGCCTTCATATTTTTTGGGAACCTGATTTAAGTCAATAAGCAAGCCATCGCACAGCTCGCCGATAGAAACAGAAACACCGCCTGCGCCAAAGTCGTTACAACGCTTAATTAAACGACATGCCTCACCACGACGGAACAAACGCTGAATTTTGCGCTCAACAGGGGCATTACCCTTTTGAACTTCAGCACCCGAAGTTTCGATGCTTTCAACGTTTTGCGTTTTAGAAGAACCGGTCGCACCACCAATGCCATCGCGGCCAGTACGACCACCAAGCAAAATAATCTTATCCCCTGGAGCTGGCTCTTCACGACGAACATGGTCGGCAGGAGTGGCACCTACTACCGCACCAACCTCCATACGTTTTGCCACATATCCTGGATGATATAACTCGTGCACCTGACCTGTTGCCAAGCCAATCTGGTTACCGTAGGACGAATAACCTGCCGCCGCAGTAGTAACCAACTTACGCTGAGGAAGTTTACCTTCCAGGGTCTCTGACACAGGAACGGTTGGATCACCTGCACCCGTTACGCGCATTGCCTGATATACATAACTACGACCAGACAAAGGATCGCGAATAGCGCCACCAACACAAGTTGCAGCACCACCAAAAGGTTCAATTTCTGTTGGATGATTATGGGTTTCGTTCTTGAACAAGAACAGCCAATCCTGCTCTTCGCCATCAACATCTACTTTGCACTTTACCGTGCATGCATTTACTTCCTCGGATTCATCCAAATCCTTCAGGCCACCATGAGCGCGCAAATACTTTGCACCAATCGTACCCATATCCATCAAACACACGGGCTTGTGTTCGCGACCCAATTCAGAGCGCATAGCCAGGTATTTATCAAAGGCAAGCTTTACTACCTCATCATCAATTTGAACGTTAGTAAGTTCGGTACCAAAGGTAGTGTGGCGACAATGGTCAGACCAATAGGTGTCAACCACTTTAATTTCCGTAATAGTAGGATTGCGCTTTTCGGTATCGCGAAAATACTTCTGGAAGAAGGTGATATCCGCTAAGTCCATCGCAAGACCACGATCGGCCAAGAACTGATTTAGGCCAGCTTCGTCTAAATCGATAAAGCCGTCCACTACCTCAACAGGCTGAGGCTCTGGAATTTGCATAGATAGCGTATCGCGCAAAGCAAGCGATGCTTCACGAGATTCAATAGGGTTAATAACGTAGTGCTTAATAGCCGCCATTGCCTCATCGGACAGGCTGCCTTCAAGCACATAGATCTTCACTGCGCGAACTGTTGGTCGCTCGCTCTGAGAAATAAGCTGGATGCACTCGCTTGCAGAATCAGCACGCTGATCGAACTGACCAGGCAAAGGCTCTACCGCAAAAAGGGAAATACCCTCGGGTACTTCAACGACTCCTTCACCACTGCCAGCCGCACCCATACGCACGCCTTCGACGGGAAGATCAAGTGACGCATTATCTACCTGAGGTTCGCTAAATACCGTAGGCACACACTGATTAAACAGCTCATCAGTAATACCTTCTACGTCATACATATTAATGATGCGCAGCGTAACCGTTGATGGCAACCCGTCTGTAATGACGGTATGCAATTCCTGCAGAAGCTGCTGCGCTTCAACATCGAAACCGGGTTTCTTCTCAACATAAACGCGAGAGACCATGAATCCTACCCTTCGTAGAGAAAATGATAGTTAAATACAGACGTCTCTATAATACGACACCGAGGGTCTTTTTAGAGCGTACGTTCCAAGAGTTTTGTGTTTCACAAAGCACCACAATTAAAACTACCTATATAATCGCTGACATGGAAAAAGCACTTTTAGACATAGCAGAACAGCTTAAAACGCTTGACTATTTAGATGATCGCGCTTTAACCAAAGTGATCAATCGTCACAACAAGCGCATTTTAGAAGAGGCGAAAGCAGCTCAAAGCAGCCAATCATCCCTACAAAAAGCGGATAGTGCGTCGGAGCCCAACATGGCCGACAGCACACGAGCGCTTGGCGCAACTAGCTACAAGGCAGCACTCAGTATTACCAACCATACGCCAGTACTCGATGCGGTAGGTGCCAAAATAAACCCTGTTCGGCCTTTGTCTAAACGTCATCTTATTGCGTACTATCTGGACGTAAAGCGCAACGATCCCGATCATTGGGCACAATGGAATTTCACCGAAGAACAGCAGCGTCGCATTGAACGCACGCTTCAAATGAAGCCACGACGTACCGCATCAGGTGTGGCAACAATTACCGTATTAACCAAACCCTGGAAATGTTCCAGCAATTGCCTGTATTGCCCCAACGATCTTCGCATGCCAAAAAGTTATTTATCTGACGAGCCCGCTTGTCAGCGAGCCGAAAGAACGTTTTTCGACCCCTATCTTCAGGTAGCAGCACGACTAAAGGCACTCACCGAAATGGGGCATGTGACCGACAAGGTGGAGCTCATTATTCTTGGCGGCACGTGGAGCGATTATTCTCTTTCCTATCAAATTTGGTTCGTTCGAGAATTATTCCGCGCCCTCAATGATGGAAGCGCCACGCAAAAGGAAGTTCCTCTTCGTCGCGCCCGCTATGAAGAAGCTGGCCTATCAAGCGGCCCTGAAACCCTCATACAGCAAACGAGCGCTTTGCAAAAACGCATCTTCGACCAGAAGCTTACCTATAACCAGGCCTTTGACTTGCACTATGGTACAAACAAAGCCTGGCAAGACGTTGCCTCTTGGCAAAACGCAACGTGGGAAGAACTAAAAAACGAACATCACATAAACGAATCTGCGCAGCATCGTGTTGTAGGTCTTGTAATAGAAACGCGACCTGAACGAATTACGCCTTATCATGCCTTAACCCTTCGTCGTCTCGGCTGTACAAAGGTGCAAATGGGCATTCAGAGCCTTGACGAACAGGTGCGTACTCAAAACGATCGCCACACATCAACAGCGCAAATTCAAAACGCCTTTGAAACGCTGCGGCTATTTGGCTTCAAAACACACATTCATGCCATGGTGAATCTTTTGGGGGCAACACCCGAATCTGACAAGCAAGACTATCTTCGTCTTGTAAACGAAACGCCCTTCCAACCCGATGAGATAAAACTCTATCCTTGCGTTTTAGTTGATGGTACAGGACTTGTTGCTCACTATCACAACGGCACCTGGAAGCCCTATCCCGAAGAACAGCTTATTGACGTACTCGTTGCCGATACCTGCGCAACTCCTGCTTTCACTCGCATTTCTCGTATGATTCGCGATATTTCTGCACCTGATATTGTGGCAGGCAACAAAAAGGTTAACTTACGTCAACTCGTGGAAAACCGCATTGATTCAAAAGGGCTTATTACCAAAGAGATACGTCATCGCGAAGTAAGTTTGGCGGATATCGATCCAGAAACCTTATCGCTTGACATCGTTTCTTACGAAACCACAACCACCAGCGAGCGCTTCTTGCAATGGATTACCCCTGAAGGGAAAATCGCAGGATTTTTGCGCCTTTCGTTGCCGAAGGACGATGCAATTTCGCGCTTGCACAACACGCTTGAACAAGAATCAAACACGTCTGAGAAAGAAGCAATCTTACCCATCAAGCCTCGCGAGGCCATGATTCGCGAGGTTCACGTATATGGACGCGTTGCCAAACTTACCAAACAAGGAACAGGCGCGCAGCACCATGGCCTAGGCACCCAACTCGTAGAAAAAGCATGCGAACTAGCGCGCGCTGCAGGCTATGAACGCATCAATGTTATCAGCGCAATTGGAACGCGCGGATATTATCGAAAGCTGCATTTTTATGACAATGGCCTATATCAGCAGCGCAAGCTTGTTAATTGACGTAGTATTGTCTCCGAAAACAAAAGTACGAAAGAACGGTCAGGAAAAACTCGCCTGCTGTTCACTACGTACGCATAAACTTTAAAGCTTGAAGGAGACCTGTATGACCACCTATTCTTCTCGCGATGAAATTAGCGAACAATACCGTTGGGATTTAACAAGCATCTTTGAAAATGATGAAGCGTTTTTGTCTGCGCTTGAAAAAGCCAAAAACTATCCCGAACAATGCCTCTCGTTCCAGGGACGTATTTCTCAATCACCCGAAACTCTGCTTGAGTATTTACGCTTCGATGACGAAATGAGCATTGAGCTTAGCAAGTTGGTTAATTATGCCAATCGCAAAGCGGATGAAGATACTCGATCAAGCCTCTACCAAAACTATTCAAGCCAAGTTATGTCTTTGTACGTATCAATATCGGGCGCATGTTCGTGGTTTGCTTCCGAGCTACTCAGCATCAACGAAGAAACTATGAATCAGTTCTATCAGCAATGCCCTGATTTAGAACTGTACCGCCGTGCGCTTGACGTTATCTTCCGCCGTCGCGACCATGTCCTAACCCCCGCCGAAGAAAAACTGCTCGCAAGTGCGGGTGACATGGCAAGCCAGCCAGAAAATGTGTTCTCACTGCTCAATGATGCCGATCTCTCTTTCGAAGACGCACTTGATTCAAAAGGCGAAGCGCATCCTGTTACTCATGGCAGCTACATTCCTTTGATGATGTCTTCTGACAGAACTCTGCGCGAAAATGCTTACCAATCTCTTTATTCCACATACAAGCAATTCAGAAACACCTTCGCAGCTACGCTTGGAGCACAAAACAAGCAACTCAAGTTCTATTCCGATGCACGAAAATATCCCTCAATGCTCGCAAGCGCTTTAGATGGCAACGAAGTACCAACCGAGGTATACACAAACCTTATCGAGGCCGTACATCACAATTTGCCTGCGCTGCATAACTATGTGAAATTACGCAAAGAGCTTTTAGGTGTTGATGAGCTTCGTTTCTCTGACTTGTACGTACCTATCGTAGACGACATCGACTTAACCTTTACCTACGAACAAGCATGCGAGATTATTCTTGAAGCGCTTAAGCCCATGGGCGAAGAGTATTTAGCTCTGGTGCGCAAAGGTTTATCTGAGCGTTGGGTTGATGTATACGAAACACCAGGTAAGCGTAGCGGTGCCTATTCAGCAGGTGGATTCGGCATGCATCCCGTTATCCTTATGAATTTCCAAGGAAAACTGGATGACGTATTTACCCTGATTCACGAAATGGGACATTCTATCCATACCTACCTATCCTGCGAAAATCAACCAAGCTGTTATTCAGATTACGTTATTTTCGTTGCTGAAGTTGCTTCTACCTGCAATGAAGCTCTGCTAACCCACTACTTCTTGGAGCATGCAAAAAATGAACGCGAGCGTGCTTATTTCTTGAACCACTTCTTGGAGCAATTCCGCGCTACGTTGTATCGTCAAACCATGTTTGCCGAATTTGAACTGAAGGTAAGCGAACTTGCCGCCCAAGGAGTTGGTATTACCGCTGATGCCTTGTGTGAAATCTATCGCAAACTTAATGAAGACTATTTCGGCAGCGATATCGTTGTAGATGACAACATCGCGCTTGAATGGGCGCGAATTCCCCATTTCTATTACTGCTTCTATGTATATCAGTACGCAACAGGGTTCGCCGCTGCCATTGCTCTTTCGCAACGCATTTTGAATGGCGGCATCCAAGAGCGTGACGACTATCTGAATTTCTTAAAAGGCGGCAGCTCCAAGCCTCCTATTGAACTTTTACGCGGAGCAGGCGTTGACATGATGAGCACACTGCCTATAGAAGATGCTTTAGCTCAATTCGATACCATGATTGACGAGATGGCAAACACCTGCCACTCCCTCAAAGAAAACAACAGCACTGAATCTTCTTCGAGCGCTGCAACCACCTCTGATACAACTGACACTTCGGCTGTATCGGGTGTTCCAGACGCAACTGACACTCCAGCCGTCCCTGATGCCACCACCAATCGTTTCACCAACTTAAATGCAAAACAGCTGGGAGAGTCACTTGCAAAAATGGAAGGCATTTTTGTCCTAGCAACCACCAACGAAGACAATACGCCCGATGCAGCAATATTTGTGCCCCGCATGCTTGATGAGCAACACCTCGTTTTCTTCCTTGCACAAAACCGCTCACGCAAAAACCTTGAGCGAACCAAGCAGGCATGGGGTGTTTACGAAGTAAGTCACCCCGAAGCAAAAGAAAAGCAGGATCGCTACGCAGGCGCACGTCTTAAGCTTTCCCTAGTACTGCCAGAAGGAGAAACGGCCAGAGAATTCGAAGAAGCCACTAAAGACTTCGCTCAAATGAATCCTGCTGCCATTGTTGTGCGCATCGAGCAGCTAATCGCTTTGGGCTAGTGCCGTAAGGATACGTTATGAGTGAAGCAACACTGGGCACCCTTATAGCACTAACACTTCCGCTGTTAGGAACCACGTTAGGTTCTGCCTTCGTTTTCTTTCTTAAGAAAGACATGAACGATCTGGTCCAGAAAATCCTTCTTGGTTTTGCAGCGGGCGTCATGATAGCCGCTTCTATTTGGAGCTTACTTATGCCTGCAATAGAAATGGCTCAAGAGCAGCAGGTTGTCGGCTGGCTGCCTGCTGCGATAGGCTTTTTGCTTGGCATGGGATTCCTTTTGGCTTTTGACCATTTCTTGCCCCATCAACATTTAGATAGCGCCGAGCCTGAAGGTATCCGATGTTCCATGAAGCGCCCCACTATGCTTATCTTTGCCGTAGCGCTCCACAACTTACCTGAAGGCATGGCAGTTGGCGTTGTGTTAGCAGGCTTTCTAACTGGAGAAACAAGCATTGCCTTAGCGGGAGTTCTTGCGCTTGCAATCGGTATTGCTATTCAAAACATTCCCGAAGGTGCCATTATTTCTACACCCCTTCTTTCATGTGGGTTATCGCGCAAAAAGTCGTTTCTCTACGGATTTCTTTCTGGTGTAGTAGAGCCCCTAGGTGCTTTACTTATGCTTGTTTTTGTTGGAATTATGACTCCAGCACTACCCTACATTCTTGCTTTTGCCGCAGGCGCCATGATGTATGTGGTTGTCGAAGAACTTATCCCTGAAACACAAAGCGGCAAGCACACTAACGTCGGAGCTATTGCCCTCGCCGTCGGGTTCGTATTGATGATGATCTTAGACGTGGCACTTGGATAACATGCTATTAGCGAACACTGGAAACAAACGCTGAATAACACCCGTTTAGTAAGCGGTTACATCAAAGCAAAGCAAACGAAGACAGCACCTAAGGCACGCTTACAAAAAGCGTACATGCATGCTTTTGTCTTTATAGTGAGGATGATTCTTCACAAAACGCCAGCGACAGATGCGTGTAATAATGAGCGATAAAACACCTACGATCAAAAACGGTACGGTAATCTCCAATACAGGAACGTTCGATTCCAAAAACGCGTACGCACTAGCCAAGAAGAAAAATGCAGAAATAACGATAGAAATAACCGTAAAGAATCGAATGAGCACTTCTTTAGCTTTTGTTGGAGAATGCATCCAGGACACCACAAAATAGATGACGATTGCCAAGATAACCAGGACAATCACCAACGGTAACGATTGCAGCATCCTAACTATGAGACCCATACTTAATCCCTTACTGTCTTTTTACTTCTCTATCATACCGTTTAATTACGTATTTACGCATGACAAGAAGCCAGGATACCCCGCAAATCCACCGTTTGATACGTATTCGTAACTAACATAAAAGTAATTAATTACGCAAAACGATGCATTGATGGTATCAACACGGAAATCTTCTTGCTACAAGAATTCATTATTTGATGCATTCTAATGAAGAAAACGCATGAAATAATCCTTATGTGATGGCGTACCATCAATACCATAAATTCAACCATGCAAAAGTCGGGGTACGCCATGACAGAAACTCCTCAACATACTACTTCATCAGAAGCAATCACTTCCGTCGATGCTTCGGAAGAAGCAGTCTCCAAAACTAGTTCGTTGCCCGAAAAGTCAGCAAAGCCAAAACAAGGACGTGGCTATAGCTACCTTATGATGGTTGCCCATCTTTGCGATGATCTTAACCAAGGTGCGCTGGTAGCGGTAATTCCGTTTTTGGTTCTGCACAATGGCTATTCCTATGCCGAAGTTACGGCACTTCTTCTTGCTTCCAATGCAGCTTCAGCAATTATCCAGCCCCTGTTTGGCTGGTTAGGTGATAAAAAGCCCCGTCCCTGGTTGATGGCGTTGGGTATTTTCCTGGCAGGAATTGGCATGGCAGGCGTTGGCGTGCTGCCAAATTATCCGCTTATTATGGCTTCTGCTATGTTAAGCGGCATCGGTGTTGCCATGTTCCATCCCGAGGGAGGACGTTTGGGTAATTTAACCGCAGGAGAACAGAAAGGCAAAGGTATGAGCATCTTTGCTGTTGGCGGTAAATTAGGATTTACCTTCGGTCCTCTCGTTGCTACCGCAGCTATTACCTTATGGGGACTTCCTGGAACTCTTATCTTCATTATCCCTTCCACACTTTGCGCGGCAGTGCTTTTATCTCAAAACAAAGCGCTCCTTGGCTTCAGCAATCCCGATAAGGGATCTTCTGCTGACAATCTTTATAAAGACAATTGGGTAGGATTCGGTTTTGTTATGGGAGCTATTTCTTGCCGCTCCATCATGTACTACGCATTCCTGTCGTTTATTCCACTATTCTTGGTATACAACTTAGGACAAGAAGAAGCGTTTGCATCGTCGGTTATTTCGCTTTTTGCCTTAGTATGCGCTGTTGGCACCATCGCTTCAGGATGGGCAGGACAAGCGCTTGGCGCAAAAAAACTAATTATTGTGTCTTATGCCTGCGTGGCAGTTGAAGTAATTATTTTCGCCTTCAACGGATCACTCATTATTGCCCTTGTTCTTATTGCGCTGCTGGCACTTACCTGCGACATTTCCTATCCATCTGCTGTTGCGATGGGTCAAAGCTTTGTTCCTCATCACTTAGGAATGGCATCGGGCTTATCGTTTGGCGTTATGGTATGTATCGGTGGTTTAATGACACCTGTCTTTGGACTAATCGGCGATTACTTTGGACTGCAAGTAGTAATGCTGTGCGTTACCGCTATAGCCATATTGGGTATTGCTATTACGCTCTTTATCCCAAAGAACAGACCTATGCGCTAGAGCTATCGCCAGCACTTCCCGATCCGCTACTCGTGCCTGAGCCACCACTGTCACCAGTGTTGTCACTGCCACCAGAACTGCTAGAGTCATTGGAGCCACTAGATCCAGCAGAACCGTTGCTGTTATTTGAATCTCCCGTATTCGTGTCCGTATTCCCCGATGGATTTTGGGCAGCAGAACCGCCAGTTTCATTCGAGTTAGCGTTGCCCGAATTGTTGCTGTCTGGGCTTTCGCTTGTCCCATTTGAACTGCCCGAAGAATTCGAAGAAGCATTATCTGAAGCAGAGGATGACTCTCCCTCAGAAGTATTCGATTCGTTGTTGTTGTCATTCGCCTCGCTAGCTGCATTTGATGACGAATGATCATAGTTAGTTATAGCAGGTAAAATTGGCTCGGTCTTGGTACCAATCCCCTCACCCTGTGTTGCAAACGTAATAATGCCTGCGCAAATAACAATCGCAATCAACGAAGACACTACCGACACCACCAAAACCTGACGCTGAACTTTTGCTTTTCGATTACGACGTTCGTGCGCACGGCGCAGCGCTGGGTCCTCCCCATTAGCATTAGGAGCGGTATAACGTAAATCATTCGCGCTCATCACATGAGCCGCAGCAGACTTTTCTGTTGTATTCGTGCGCGTAGGAATGAATGTCGTTTCATCTTCGGAAGAAGTTGACATCTCTTCCTCTTTCTTTATTGAAGAAGCATCAACGCTATCCATTAACGACGTTGGTCCCACATCGCGCAGTTTATCTGCCGAAGCAGAAAGGGCCTTTTTATATATCTGCGAAGATACTGCAGATATAACCGAGCCAATAGCAGCACCAATTAATGATCCTGCCACTCCGATAACGGAAGAAAGTAAAAATACGGTAGCAGCCGCCAAGGCACCTGCGATTACCTGGGCTATTGACAAATCGTCAAATAAGCTGCGCAAAAACCCTTGAGGTTTTGCAGCAGTTAAAGCCACTGACGGCGCTGCCGTTTCAGGAGAATTTTGGATAGTAGTGTCTTTGATGCTGGAATTAGTAACTTTATTCTGATTAGTTTGAGTGCTATGTTGTCTGGATTCTGTCACCAAAGTGCCTCCTTCTGCTCTACTAAGCTAGCAAGCACCTAAGGTTTCTTGAAGAGCATCCATTTACTCTTCATTGATTCTTGACCACTTCGTCACTGAAATACAACTAAAAAAGCATGATTGCCAAAATGGTCATCGCGATAACACCCGCCGCAACTGTTACTACGTTCGCCAAACCAGCTAAGCCTTCATCACCTTTGAGCCACATGGTAAACACCGGACCCAAGCCAGCAGCAGGAGCCCACAGCATTGCTGCAACCACCAAACGAGTTTCGTAATCAAACGGTAAGAACATAAACAAAGCAGCGCAGAGCAATCCCGATAAAATAAAACGGCAAAGAACAATGCGAACTAACTGACCAACTTTGCTGCGATCGATCGTAAAGTTGACCATCAACCCTAAAAGCAACATGGCAAGAAACGAATTTGCCTCAGCAATAGGATGAATAAACGTAGCTGCTTGCTGAGGAATTTGTACTCCTGCAACAGCCAAAATCACCAGCAAGGCATACAAGTCAAAGGGCACTGACTTTATCAGGCGTTGCAGTGCAAGCAATATTCTTCCCGCTAGCGATGTTCCCTTTTCCACCAAAGCGCTCGTAAACGGGTAAATGCCGCCATTAGTCATGAGTGCATTTCCTGCATCAAACAAACAAATTGCAACAATAGTATGAGAGGGAAACATTGCCATAGCGAAAGGCAAAACGAAGTTACCTATGTTGTAACCGGAGATATTGCACATCATAAATACACGACGATCACGATCTTCGCGCCAAGTAATAAGCATGGCAACAAACCATGGAATAAAACAACATATGAAGCCGACCGCTACCAACAAAATGAAAGACGGATTAAACTCCGACGTTACAAAAGCATAGAAAATTGCACACGGAACCGTGATGTTGAATACGATTTTGGAAAGAATATCAATAAAGACGTGAGGGATTTTAATAAAACGAGGCATCACCACCCCCAAAAGGATGATGGCCGTCAACGATGCTACTGTTAAAAGCGCATTTTCCATATTTGAGATAATAACGCTTTATGAACCTGTTCAAATACTCCAAATTAATGCATGAAGTCTTTCAAATTAAGCAAGTATTGCGCATTTTTATTTATAACACCAGCTAGATAGTCTACTTCGCATTTTCGAATAGCAGCCAAATTAGCAATCGCTTCGTAGAGCTCATCTTGAACTTGCTTAAAAGTGTAAGGAACTGAAGGAATTTCATTGTTTTGAATCGTAACGAAAGGCGCATCCGTTTCTAGAAGAAGACGGTTTTCTGGAATTGCTTTAACGTATTCGCGACCTCGCTTCAAGGCAAGCATTCGCTTGCTAACCGAAAAATAACACCCTTGCTGAATGGCATACCTTAGATGCTCAGACGATCCTGAAAACCAATGAAAAATACCTTTGCACTGCTTCAGCGCACCGCTCTTTTCAAGACAGGTAAATAGTTCTGGATACGCCTGAACGCAATGAAGAGAAAAGAGCATTTGTCCTCGGTCCGTACAACGTTTCAAGATGTGCTTAAGAACCCTTAGTTGCCACTCCTTTGTATGGACGCGGCGGGAAGAAAAATCCAACCCGATTTCCCCAATACAACTTGCCGAAGAGAAAAGGCTATCGAATTCGTTAAGTAGACGCGCTACTTCTTCTTCAGTATCGGGAACCCACCACGGATGAATACCAAGGGCAGGAAAAACAAACCGAGGGTCGTTGCCAGAAAACACGCTTCGAAACGCACGATAATCACAGGGCGTAGCACTTACTGCCAAAACGCAGGTATGCGCAAGCTCTGCTTCCTGAACAAATCGACAAGGATCTGCCATGAATCCAACATGACAATGCATATCACTTAATGCCCTATCGCTCGATGCCATGTTTTACCCTTTCGTAAATTCCCCTTCATCATCCTAACGCAACTATCGCGTAATTTGATAGGCTGTAGCGGGGACAAAAATACGTCGGGGGAGTACGTATGGCAGCTAAATACTTAGACCAATACAACAACGGAAACATGGAACAACTTTTTCCAGGAATTTACCGCGTTCCTGTTCCCTTGCCAGACAACCCACTTGAATTTTTGAACTCCTACTTCATCCTTAGCGAAGATAAGACAACTATTATTGATGTAGGATTCGACCACCCCGCTTGCGAAGCGGCACTCGAAAACGCTCTTCATGCCCTGGGACGCGATTGGGAATCAGTTGAAATCGTTCTTACCCATTCCCATCCTGACCATACCAGCAACTTGGATCGCATCTGGCGACGCTGGATGCGCATCTATGCCAACATGCATTCATTTCAAGAAGTGCAAAATTTGATGAATATCCAATCACCTGTCTTCAATCCTCTGATTGGACATCTTCTTCAGCCCGATAAAATATATGGCCGCAGTATGCAAAAACGCGATGCAAACACCTATCGCGTAAGCGCAGAATTGCTTCCGCTCAAAAATCAACCTGACCTGTTTTATCTTGCTGATGGTGATGTATATCGCAACGGATCGTATCGATTCCAGGTTATTACCACACCAGGACACGATGATTGGCACATCTGCCTTTACGAACCCACCATTAAAGTGCTTATCGCAGGAGACCACGTACTAGAGCGCATCACTCCAAGCATTATGAGTTGGATTACCTCTTACGATGCCTTGAAAGAATTCTTCAACAGCCTTGATAAGGTTCGCGATTTAGATGTTGATCTCATCTTACCTGGACACGGCAAACCCTTTACGGGGGTTGCTCAACGCGTAGATTTCCTTAAGCAGTTCCATAAAAACCGTCTAGAAGAACTCTATGAACTAGTAGCCGACGGACATGCAAGCCTAATAGATATCGCTCGCAGCGCTTCTTGGAAGCATCCCAATTGGGATGAATGGACCATAGACCAGAAGTTCTATTCACTCGGAGAGACGCTGGCCCACTTGATCTATCTTGTTAACGCAGGTCGCATCACGCTTACCGTTTGTGAAAACAAGCGTCGTTTCTACATAGCGGATCAATGGGAAGTTCGCCGCGCCGAATAAGTGAAGCTTGTTTGCAGGTTTTACAGTCTTTCTTATATAAAGACAATCACTATTTTGGGAAGAGAAATTCTGGAGCGCCACTTTTCAAGGATTCATTAAAAACGAAGCCCCAGATTAGCAAGAATTATTATTGGGATACCCAAAACTTGCGTGCGTTCTTTTCGCTTCGTTATGAGAATTCTTGAAAAGTGAAAAAGCGCGGAGGTTTCTCTTAACGAAATAGTGATTGCCTTTATTCTGAAAAATCCTGAATAAAAAGTAGCTGCACCTTGTTTGATGCAGCCACATATCAGATAAGCAAATATCGTTTAAGCAAGCTCGTTAAAGCTTAGCAGGAAGAACGTATTTATTCTTCTCCTTGTTCATGAACAATAATGGTAGGAATCTCTAAGCGAGAAAGCACGCCAAACGTTACCGATCCAAACAGCGCGCGGCTAACGCGGGATCGAGCATGGGTACCCAGCAAAAGCATTCGCTTGCCTTTAGCGCATTCCATAATTACCTGAGTTGGAGAAGAACCCTCAACAGAGCGACCCGTTACCTCAAGCTCAGGATACTTTTCCTTAATCTGAGCAATCAGTGTATCGAGTTTGCGCTGGAACATTTCACCAACTGGCTGCAAGCCGCCGCCCATAACTTCAGCCGAGCGAGCAAGCAACGTTGGAACGCCCCATGCAGAAACAAGTTCCAAAGGCTCATTGAAGGCAAGAGCCATGTTTACACCCGTTACCACAGCATCGTTGCTAGTGTCATCAGGACCAACGCCTACCATGATGCCATGTCCGCTATGATCTGGTGTGTAATCAGAAGGAATAACTGCTGTTGCTGTTTTAGAGCCACTAGCAACGCGCAGGCCCTTTGCGCCAAAAACACGTTCTCCAACTGTTTTGTTGTGATGAGAACCAAGCACCACGATGTCGTGATCTTCGGATGCAGCAATCAAAGCTTCAACAATATCTCCCCTACCTACGGTTGTATGAACCGTAAGAGCAGGATAGTTCTCTGCAATACGTTCTTGTGCGGAACCCAACACATTGTCTACTGCAGTCTGCAAAATCTTTTCATCGGAACCAGCCAAACGAGCCGATCCAGGATCGATAACTGCCAATAACGTAATTTGAGCACCTTCAGTTTTGTTTGCCAAGGCGGTAGCCCAATCCAGCGCACACTGGCTGCGATCACTGCCGTCAATACCAACAAGAATGTTTTTCATGGTATTCAATCTCTCCTAACAGCCTAGTGGAACATTGGAATCATGAGCCACAGTGCAAACAGCACCACCAGAATACAAGCAGCAAAACAAGCAACGGAAGCAATGCGAGAGCCCATAAAGCCACTACCTTCCTGCTCCGCAGCGGCACTACGTGCCCACAAACGAAGACCCGTTGCATACATGGTGCCAATGCCACCTGCAATAACTACGGCAACAACGAGTACCGTAACGAAATTCATTACTTCTTCCATCACATTCCCCTCTCTTATGCAGCAGCCGTAGCTTGTTGTTTGTTGTCGAGGTTGATCTTGACCTCGGTACCCTCGTTAACATTAAGAGAGTTAACAGGATTACGACGAGACAAGCGGAAGATAACTATTGCGATAATAGCTGCCATTACAACAACCGCAGCGGTACCGAATACATTGATCTTCGCCACCGAACAAGCAGCTGCAGCAATAATGCCTGCTGCTGGGAACGTGATAAGCCAAGCGATAAGCATGCGACCTGCAACACCCCAGTTAACTTCGTTACCCTTCTTGCCCAAGCCAACGCCAATAATAGAACCAGAGCAAACCTGGGTGGTGGAAAGAGCAAAACCAAGGTGGGAAGAAACCAAAATAGTAGTTGCAGAACTTGCTTCAGCAGCAAAGCCCTGAGGAGTATTAATTTCCGTTAGGCCCTTGCCAAGGGTACGAATTACGCGCCAACCGCCCATGTACGTACCCAAAGCGATTGCCAAACCACATGCGGCAATTACCCATAATTGCGGATCGGAACCAGAAGGCTGAACACCTACGGCAATTAACGTAAGAGTAATGATGCCCATGGTTTTCTGAGCGTCGTTGGTACCATGAGAAAGCGCTACCAAGCAAGCGGTAACGGTCTGACCATGACGGAAGCCATTTTCGATATATTTTTCATCCAAGGATTTAACAATAAAGTAAATGAGCTTAACTGCGAGAAATGCTGCAAGACCAGCAACCACAGGAGATACCAATGCAGGAATAAGAACCTTCGTGAGTACTGCAAAGAAATTAACGCCCTGAGTACCAGCACCAACGATAACAGCGCCTACGAGTCCGCCAAACAAAGCATGAGAGGAACTGGAAGGAAGGCCTACCAGCCACGTAAGCAAATTCCAAATAATTGCACCCAACAAGCCTGCCAGGATAAATTCAGGTGCAATAGTTACTGCCTGTTCGTTAATAAGACCGCCTGAAATGGTGTTTGCAACTTCTGTAGAAAGAAAAGCACCGATAAGGTTTAACGTACCTGCAGCAATAACTGCTGTTTTTGGCTTCAAAGCGCCCGTAGCAATAGAAGTTGCCATGGCATTTGCCGTGTCATGGAAGCCATTCGTAAAGTCGAACGTAAGGGCAACAATAATTACTAAGCCCACGACGACAAGAGTAGCGATATCCATACTCTTCTTGTTCCTCCTTTTAATGGATATTTGCCTTAATCGCAGGTTCGAAACAACGTGCATGCCTCTTGCCTGTTCCGCTACGAAACACGCAGTTTTCCCCGCATCTCATAACGTCTAGGCAAGAATAGCAAGGCAAATGTTAAAAGGATGTAAGATGGAGTTAAGTATTGTTAACCTTTGAAATGTATCGAAAATTGCGCGTTAATAACATGTTCACACTACGCTAAACTATCAGGATTACTTTGCTTTTTCCGCTGTTTAATAAATCTAAGAAATAGCTGTTTATCGAATTTGCGCTCTGTTGTATTACTCGCACGGTGATATTCGTGTTGTTTGCGCCGTATTGTTTGCATCACATTACGTGCACTGCATTACTTCCGTCGCATTGCCAGCTTTATTTTCTTTATTTCACCTTATTAGGGCTTTGCTCGTTAAACGCGCGAGCCGCTCTTCTATCAAGCACCAAATACAGACCAACTATGATAATGGCAGCCGCAATCATCATGGCAAATAAGGTGAGATAGGAACTGAGATACGTTCCTGTTGCCTCCATAAGAAAGCCTGGTAAGAAGGTAAAGATAAATCCACCAAGAGCATAGGCAATCTGAAAGTTTCTAATTGTCTTAACCTGCTGACCACGCGGAGCCAATTCAATAGACCAAATAGAAATACCCACAGTTCCAAGAGCTAAGCCTAAGCTATACAGAACAACTCCAGAAAATGCGAAATTATGATTGCCCATGTCAGAAAGACAAAGAAGAAGCATTCCTGCAATAAACAGGCAGAAGAACGCAAATGAACCCTTACACGTACCCACTTTGTCAAAAATCATTCCCATGAAAAGCTTAGACAAGGTAAGGCAAGCACCACTGATAGAAACTAAAAATGCGGCATATTCCGTAGTGAATCCCTCAGAGGTAAACAAAACTGCTAAATAATTAGATCCACCCACGGAAACGCATCCAATAAATACCATCGCGATAAATACCACGGGAACCATTTTCGGTGGCAGATTTCGGCTGATTCGGGTATTGGATTTCTTCGGTTTGCTCTTGCCTGTTTCCAACTGAATGTCATCTTGCTGACTTAGCTTAGGATCGACATAGGCGCTCAAACCAATATCCTCAGGCTTGTTTCGAAGCAATAGATACAACAAAGCACCATCAGCAAGTGCCAGTAAACCTTCAGCAGCAAAAGCCGAAGAAAGAGAAAGTGCACTTTCCAGCGCAACAACAGCAGGAGGTATAACAACTGCAGCAACACCCGAGCCAACCGCAGCAACACCTGCCGCAGTTGCGACATGATCTTTAAACCAACGACCTATAAGCATAGTAGAAGCCACCATGCCACCAAAGCCATATCCCAGACCCGTTAAAACTGACCCTACGCAAAGACCTACAAAGTTAGAAGTGCAAAGGGCATACGTTACGAAACCTGCACCTACAAAAAACGACGCAATAGCAACGCCTCTTCTACAATCTAGCTTCTCGTAATAGCGCGCAACCAAAAACATCGCAATAAGGGAAACGAAGGTTCGCACTGAAATAACAATAGAACCTCCTGAATGACCGACGCCAGGAAGTTCAACAAGATAGGGTTGGTACACCGAAAAAGAGGTTGAAGCTAAGCCAACATTAGTAAAGAGCAGCAAAAAACAGCATCCACATATCACTTTTTCATAATGACGCTTTAATGCAGAAATCATGTACCAACACCACAGTAGTTTAAACACAGCGGCAGGACCATAAGTCCTGCCGTACGACGTTACCTTTTAGACGTTTGCTCTTGTGAGTATACGCCTATGAAACAAGATTGTTGGTATCTCCTGCTAAATAAGAAGCAATATTATCCGCAACAATGACTGCACGCTTTTGCATTGCTTCATTTGAAGCGAACGCGACATGAGGAGTTACGATGGTGTTCTTTGCGTTAAGTAACGGATGATCAGCGGGGAATGGCGGTTCCATTTCCAAAACGTCAATGCCTGCACCAGCAATTCGTTCTTCGTTAAGGGCATCAGCCAACGCTTGTGAATCGACAATGGGACCACGAGCACAGTTGATCAAAACAGCACTCGACTTCATCAGGGCAATTTGATCTTTGCCGATCATGCCTGTTGTTTCAGGTGTTTGAGGAACATGTAAGCTAACAATATCTGAAGTTGAAAGCAGCTCGTCCAAAGCAACAAAGCTAACTCCTTCGATATCTTTTACCGTACGAGAATAAGCAACCACTTCACAACCGAAAGCTGAAGCAATACGCATTACGCGAGTACCAATAGCACCAGCTCCAATAACGCCAAAGCGCTTGCCTTCCAACTCGGGTCCAACTAAGCCATCCTTTGTTCCCCCTGAACGCACCTGGGAATTAAGAACAGAAATGTTGCGATAAACATCAAGCAAAAGGCCAAATACTAAATCTGCAACCGCAACGGTAGAATAGCCAGCACAATTTGAAACCTGAATTCCATGTTCACGGCAATAAGCCATATCAACATGGTCATAACCAGTAAAAGCAACGCACACATACTTCAAGTTAGGATTCTTTTCCATAACGGAAGCAGGATAAGCAATATTAGAAACAACAACTACATCCGCATCTCCGCTGCGTTCGATAAGCGTTGCTTCATCTTCTTTGCGATCAGTATAGGTAACCAATTCGACATCGGTATCCCCTACTGCGTTCAAAATCAAAGAACGAAGATCAGCTTCTGGAATTCCAAGAGGCTCTAAAACAGCAATTTTCATAGTGTTCCCTCCATGCATAAAGCATCAACTTTATCCATAGTAAAAGAGTACCGAAGTATGGAAACCATACTTCGGTAAGCGCACGAAAATCTAAGTATCAAACGTAGGTAGCTAGATAATAAAAAGAACGTTCGATTAATTATTTAGTTTCGCTTGAATCTTGATCAGCTGGCTGTGTTAGCTGACCCGACTGCTGGGAATCAACAGGTTGCTGAAGCTGAGCAGGCTGTGCAGACTGAGATGCAGCAGGCTGCTGTTGAGCTGGCTGCTGAGGGGCAACGGGTTGAGCAGGCTGCTGTGGTTGTGTTGCACCGCCCTGCGGCTGCATGGGCTGCTGGGGCTGCATGGGCTGCTGAGCGCCATAACCACCATTAGGGTAACCACCATTTTGACCAGCTACATTACCTTGATTCGGATAATTCATTTGACCAGGATTTCCCTGATACATACCCGATTGTGGCGTGGCACCCTGGTAAGGAAAGCCTTGATTATAAGCGGCAAAGCTTTTACGAACGCGGCTGATCATCCAAGCAGAAATTACAAAGCAAACGCACGTAATGATAGAGAAAATAACGCCTTGGCAAACAGCACCTGCAATAGTCCAACCAAAAGCACTGCGCAGTTTTTCGGGAGTTGAAAGAGCGCGAAGAGTAATGATACTAGCTGCAATGCCAACCACGTTAAGTAGTAAATACCCTACCGCTAAACCAATAACGACATTCATTCCAAACACAGCAGCTTCACGAATTTCTTCATCACTCATAGACGAATAATCATAAGAATTTGCTGCAGAACTTCCGTCAAAGGCGGCAGAGCCAGAAGATCCTGCCTGCAGTTCTTGCACAAAAGCGTTAAAAAATGTTGGATCCGACAACATTGATGAAGCCGAAATCATCAATGCCATAAAAGCGCCACCTATTAAAGCGCCCATAATAGAAAAAACAAGCGTGGCAATATTTAAGCCACGGATAATACGCACATCTGAATTCACAAAAGCCCCTTTCGTAGGACAACAAGCATTACGCCTACTTACTCTTTGCTAACAAATCGTCTTTTTCCGTATACCTTACGGTCGTCGCGTCTTCCTAAACATATCCCATGCCATCCAAATAAACAGCACGAATGCCGAAACATATTCAATAAATGAAAGAATCGGCAATCCAAAGACACGTGGCATATCAACTGAAATAATCAAACTGCCACTAACCAGCAAACCCGCAATAACCAAACTCATCGCAAGGCGATTTGCAATGCGGCTTACTTTTCGAAGCGGTTCTGTCGAACCAAGCATTTCCATATTAACTTTCAGCTGACCACGAGAAAGCATCCTGAACATTTCTCCAGAATATTCAGCTGCTTTTAACATACTTCTCAGCGAAGTATCAAATGAAACAAGCATGGTCTTGATGCGCGTTTCTAATTCTTCTTGAGTGTTTTTTGATCGAATAATATGACCATTGATAATTTCGATCATATTAGTATTCGCGAGGTATTCGGCCAAAGACCCCTCCATGGTTACTATGCCGCGCGAAACTGCGGTAACCGAAGAAGGAAGCGTTACCTTACATTGCCTCGTAAGCGCCATAATGTCGCTCAGCAATGCACCAATATCAATGTCCGCCACATTGGTAGAACAGTAGCTTTTCAAAACATTATCAAGCTCCGCCAAAAGACGAGCATGATCGATAGAAGCTAAATCATGCTCTACCGAAAACGAAATAAGCGCATCTTTCAGATCACTTGCATTTTGAGCCCCCACAGCCTCAATAATCTTGCTGAAGCCCATACGTTCGCGAACCGAAAGTCTGCCCATAATGCCCAGGTCAAGATAAACAACCTTGCCTTCATGTACAAATAAATTTCCTGGATGCGGATCGGCATGGAAAAAGCCATGCTCAAGGATTTGGGTGGCATAGTTATCCATTACCTTAAGACCAATTTCGTCCAGGTCGTACCCTAGTTCTTTAAGTCTTTTGGTATCGCGAATAGAAACGCCCTCTATATATTCCATAACCAGCACTGATTCAGTGCAGTATTCCATATAGGGTTTAGGGCAAGAAATAAATACCACGTCTTTATTTAGTTCAGCGAATTCCCGAAGGTTATTCGCCTCCTTCATAAAGTCGGTTTCTTCCAAGAACGTTGCCCAGAGCTCTTCTACCACATCGCGCAGATCAAGCATCTGGGTATCTTTCATAAAGCGTGAAACATGCTTTGCAACCGAGCGCATAACATCGATATCTTGCGCCATTACCGCACGAACACCAGGACGCTGAACTTTTACCGCAACTACATCGCCATTGGAAAGTTCAGCTTTATGAACCTGCGCAAGAGAAGCGCTTCCCAAAGGTTTTGGGTCTATCTTGCGAAAAATAGCATGAAAACGACTACCATATACATCTTCTAGTGCAGCAAGAGTGTCTTCAAAGGGCATAGGATCACAGTCCATTTGAAGATCGGATAGCGCATCGCAATATGCTTGGGGCAGAATTTCCGACCGCAGCGAAAGCATTTGTCCAATCTTGATAAAACTTGGACCAAGATCAATCAAAAAACTACGCAATTGATCAGGGCTTAAGCCTTCTTGTACACGATGCTTGCGCATGAGCTTAATAATCTCGCGCAAACGACGCATACGAGACTTACGACTTAAGCCAAACTTTTGATCGGGATCGACTTCTGCCCCGTCTCTAAACATATATTTCAGAAGCGAGTTTTCCGCCATAGTTATAGATTCCTGCCACGAATGAAAGCGCTTATGGTATAAGCGAAATTCTTACTGCGACGTTTATAGAGCCGAATTTATAGCCGAATTCGTCAAAACTCTTGTTCAAAGCTTTTGTTCTGAACAGCAAAGATTTATTCAGCTGCTTTTTGGGTGGCTTCTTCTGTCTCCACTGTTTCTGCTTCGGTTTCCACCACTTCGGGTTCAGTTGCCGCATTAGACTCTGCAACAAGACGGGAAACCGTAGCTGCAAATTCCTCGCGCTCTTCAGGAGACATGGTCTTCAAAGCTTGCGCCACTGTTTCTTCGCGAACCTTTGAGATAGTTTCTGCTGCTTTATGCTGCAATTCCTGGTTGATATCTTTACCTTGCTCAACCGTAAGATTTCCCTTTTCAATAAGGGTATCTACTACTTCTTTTGCCTTTTCACCCGTAAGCGCTAAAGCCCCAACTCCAGCGAGAAAAATATCCTTGAAACCATCTTCGATTGACTTAGCCATAACGTTCCCCTCCGTTCTTGTAACTAATGTTATTTTTATTATACGTGTTTATCCTAAGTTACCTGATTACAGCTAATTAACTCTTTTAATTGAACACAGTGTTTAGTAAAATGAGCACGATTAATTGGACAAAACGTTTGGTTTTATAGAGAAAGCTTGTGTGTATTCGTGACGGAAATGCCCCAACAACAACCGACTCCAGCTAAGACTTATTCAACTAATAATAAAGTAAGTACATCATCGGCAGATACTCTGCCTGAATGTTCTACAAATTCTGCTTCATCAGGTATCTCGCCCGAAAACCATCCAGCTTCCTCTGCTGATACCTCCACGTCTGTTCAGGCATTGCTCGTAGGCATAGATGTGGGATCCACTACGGGAAAAATTGCCGTATATGATCCTACTGCAGAAAAAGTTCTCTTTCGTCGATACGCCCGCCACCATGCACGCCAGGTTGAATGCGTCAAAAATCTTTTTATTGAAGTAAAACAAGAATTTCCTAACACCCCTCTCCGTGCAGCATTTTGCGGTTCAGGTGGTGCCGCTCTTGCACAAGCGCTTGAGGTTCCTTATGTACAGGAAGTTGTTGCAAATGCCCTGGCAGTAAGCGCCTTTTATCCCACCGCTCGAACAGCCATCGAGCTTGGTGGCCAAGACGCAAAAATGGTGTTTTTCGAATACGACACAACACAGGAGCGCCTCAATGTTGCCGACATGCGTATGAATGGTAGCTGTGCAGGCGGAACGGGCGCCTTCATTGACGAAATAGCTACCTTGCTTAAAGTTCCTACAGAAAAGTTTAATGACCTCGCCGCCAAAGGTGCGTCTGTTCATAACATTTCTGGCCGCTGTGGTGTATATGCCAAAACAGATATTCAGCCGCTGTTAAACCAAGGGGTTTCTCGAGAAGAAATCGCTCTTTCTTCATTTCATGCCATTGCCAAACAAACCATTGGCGGCTTAGCACAGGGCTTAGATATTGTTGCTCCTGTTGTTTTTGAGGGTGGCCCCTTAACGTTTAATCCACGCCTTATTAAAGTTTTTGCAGAACGCTTGGATTTAGGCCGCGAAGACATCATTATCCCAGAACACCCTGAAACAATTGTTGCCGTTGGTGCAGCACTTTCACTAACCGATCTCTTCCGCGACACTCCCGCGATACTGGATTTAGACGACGCAATCCATACCCTAGAAACAAAACGCATTGTAGTAATTGATGGAGCAACCGCAATGTGTTCATGCGAAGATGACAGCAGTGATGCCACCCAATCTTTAGAGTTGTCACTCCCCTTGTTCGAAAATGCCGAAGAACGTGAAGCCTTTGAACAGCGCCACCCTTTAGGAGATGCCTCTTCGGCTTATTCTGTCATTCTTACGGAAAACGCTCCCGACCAAAACGAGCATTCCGATGGTCCTTCATTGCCCACTAAGCCTCTTTCTGTCTATTTAGGAATTGACTCTGGCTCAACGACGACAAAACTTGTTTTGCTCGACACTGAAGGTAACCTCATAGATTCCTTCTACGCCCCTAACGAAGGCGAGCCGCTCAAAGTTGCCCAGAACGCGCTCTTGCATCTATACGATTCTTACGCCCAACAAGGCTTTGAATTGGACGTTCTCGGAGTAGGTACTACAGGATATGGCGAATATATGTTCGCCCAAGCATTTGGCGCTGACAGCCACACTGTAGAAACGGTTGCCCATGCGCATGCTGCCCAGCGCTATGTTCCCGATGTTACGTTTATTCTTGATATCGGCGGACAGGACATGAAGGCCCTTTGGATAGATGAAGGCATTATCACCAACGTTGTAGTTAATGAAGCCTGCTCAAGTGGATGCGGTTCCTTCCTGGAAAATTTTGCTTCCACCTTAGGTATCGAAACTAAAGATATTGCAGAATCAGCATTTCGCTCCGAATCCCCCGCAGTACTGGGTAGCCGTTGCACGGTATTTATGAACTCCAGCATTGTGACCGAACAGAAAAATGGCAAAACGCCCGATGATATTATGGCGGGCTTGTGTCGCTCGATCATCGAAAACGTTTTCACAAAAGTTATTCGCGTCTCTAACCTCGATAGCTTAGGTAGCAAAATTGTTGTCCAAGGAGGCACCTTCTTAAACGATGCCGTACTGCGTGCCTTCGAGCAATACGTTGGACATGAAGTGGTACGCGCTCCCTACCCAGGCCTTATGGGAGCTATCGGAGCTGCGCTTATCGCACAAGAACAGCTTGAGGTAAAAGAAGCGCACCAAAACCAAAAGAGCACTCACGCGGACGCTTCATCAAGTATTTCACGGACAAACTTCAATGCAGCTACCCTTAAGGCATCGTCCTTTATTGGCTGGGATGCTCTGCGCGACTTTAGCTACGAGCAAGAAACCAATCTGATTTGCCCCTTCTGTGCGAATCGCTGCAATCGCACGCGCATCACCTTCTCGAACGGCTCTTCTTGGATAACAGGAAATCGCTGCCCACGTGGTGAGGTGGTAGGCGATCCAAAAGATTCGAGCGTACGCGATGCTGTACGTGCCGCCAAGCAAGCGATGGATAGCGTACCTAATTTATATACCGAGCGCGAAGAGCTCCTCTTCCAAGATTGGCCTCATAGTGCCTTGTTGCCTGACCAAAACATCACCATCGGGCTTCCCCGTGTGTTGTTCTATTGGGATACCATGCCTTTCTGGAAAACCCTTTTGCAGGCTCTTGGTTTTACGGTAAAACTGTCTCACTTAAGCACGCGTACCATATACGAAGACGGCCTACAGGCAGTTGCATCCGATACCGTCTGTTTCCCTGCAAAGCTTGTACATGGTCACTTGCGCGATCTTCATAAGCAGGGCGTCGATCGTATTTTTATGCCAATCGTTACCACTGTTCCTTCGGAAAACCAAGCAGACACCAGTCAATCGATGTGTGCCGTGGTAAAAGGATATCCCCTGGTAATTAAAAACTCGGATAACCCCGAACGCCGCTGGAACACTCCTTTTGATAGCCCTCTTTTCCACTGGTTCACCGAAAAGGATCGTACAAACCAGTTGGCAAAGTATTTCCATGACACCTTTGCAATTCCCGAAAAGGCCACCCAAGAAGCGCTTAAACAAGCTGATGCAGCTCAAAAAGCATTTCAAGAAACCATGCAAAAGCGCGGTGCAGAAGTACTGGCGCAAGTTCGCAAGGAAGGCCGCTATGCCATTGTGTTAGCAGGTCGTCCTTACCACAATGACACCTTAGTAAACCACGAACTTCCTAACTTCTTTACCGATATGGGTATACCAGTAATCACCGCCGATTCGGTACCTGGCGTAAATGAAGTGGTGCTTGATAACAGCTTGATCGATATCGTCAATAATTTCCATGCACGCATGCTTTCTTCTGCTGTTATAGCGGCGCAAAGCTCCCACATGGAATACGTCCAAATCGTAAGCTTCGGTTGCGGACATGATGCATATCTCTCCGATGAAATCATCCGCCTCATGAAAGAAGTGGGTCCGAAAATCCCCCTTGTTCTTAAGGTAGACGAAAGCGATATTCACGGACCTTTAGGCATTCGTACGCGCTCATTCGTTGAAACCATCGAACGTCGTCACACACAATCAGATGCTGTCGATCCTAATACTTCAGCCGCAAATTCAAAGCAAACCCTAAAGTCGCCCGAGGCGTTTGAGGGAAGCTCTGATGACATTGATTCGGCAAACTTAGCCACCCTAGAGCAAGCAAACGACGAACAAGTTGCGCGCGAAACAGGAGCAAAGCTATCGGATCCCTATCCGCAAAAGTTCGACAAGAAAGCCGTTGAAGAACGTGTAGTTCTTGTTCCCAACACTTCGCATGCCTTCAGTCGTATCATGTCTGCCGTTTTCTCAAAACAGGGGCTGCGAACGGTTTCACTTCCTATTGGTCGCGAACGCGCAATCTATCTGGGCAAAAAGTATGTTCATAACGATATATGCTTCCCTGCGCAAATCGTCATTGGTGAAGCACTTGAAGCCCTTGAATCAGGCGAATATGATTTGGATCACGTTGCCGTTGCTACGGGCAAATACATTGGCGACTGCCGCCTGACTCATTACGCAGCACTTTTACGCAAAGCACTCGATGACGCTGGATATGAACAGGTACCTATCATCACTAATGACGATGTAGATTTCCACAACATACATCCAGGCTTTAAGCTGAGCTTGATATCGGCTATTCGCATAGCATATACCCTGCCCATGATAGATGCCCTTGAAGAGCTCCTTCGCAAAATGCGCCCTTATGAATTAGTTGAAGGAAGCGCAAATGAGGCATTCGAGCGTGCGCTTGATTGCTTGGTTGACGGCCTTGAAACAGGTGGCGTCCATGGTGCTAAGAAAGCTTTTGTTCAATCTATCGAGATCATGAAACAGGTTCGCTACGATAGAAGCAACCCCCGCCCAACCGTACTGATCGTTGGTGAATACCTGCTTAATTTCCATCCTGGCGCAAACCACGACATTGAAGACTATCTGGAAAAGAACGGTCTTGAAGTCATAGAGGCTCGCATGACCGATGTCATTCGAAAAACCTATTTCTATCAGAACTCCCAGGTAAAAGAATACAAGGTGGATAGACCGTTCCCACTAAAAGCGACGTATGCCATTGATAACCATGTATTTGATTTGGCTCACGATATGACTGACAGAATCGCTAAAGCACACCCCTTGTATACCCCACCTACCCGTATGCCCGAATTGGTAAAAGCAAGCGATCCTATCATCCACCACACCTTTGATGCGGGTGAAGGTGTTTTAATCCCTGCCGAAATACTGCACCATGCAGAACGCGGCTGTCGGGCGTTTGTAATCTTGCAACCTTTTGGTTGTTTACCTAACCATGTTGTGGGCCGAGGTATAGCAAAACGATTGAAGGAACTCTACCCCGACGCGCAAATTCTTCCTTTGGACTTCGATCCCGATGTAAGTTTCGCAAACATTGAGAACAGGTTACAGATGCTTATCATGAACGCAAGAGCGTCTCACTCGAAGTAAGCTTATCAAAACCCTTTATTATCAGGAGATCCTCACATGGCTCGACCAAGAAAAGACCAAGGCGATTCCGCTGAACAACGCATTAAAGATTCGTTTTGGGATTTATTGCAACAACATAACCTAAGTGACATCACCGTTAGCATGATTACTGCACAAGCGAAATGTAACCGCGGTACGTTTTATTATCATTACAACTCGCTAGAAGAGCTTATTGAAGCGGTCATCCAAGATGAACTCTTCATCGCAAACAGCGTTCCTCGTGCCTTGTTTTATCTGTTCTGCTTTAAGGCAGACCCCTTCGAAGAAGAAGGTTTTGCGCTGCACATCAAGCGATTCGGACTTATGATGAATCGTGGCGACAAGAATGGCATTGACATCAAAGTTAAAGAAGCGGTAGTTGGCATATGGGAGAATCTCCTTTGCGAACCCGACGAAGAGCTCACCCTGGATACCCGCCTTGTTATCGAATATGTTACGAGCGGTCTTATTGGCCTTATTGCATACCTGCATCGTGAAGGTCTGCTAGAAGACTGCGACCATATGCCCGACGAATCCAAATTCAGTTTTAAGACAAACGCTCAATATTTGGTCTCTAGCGTAAGCAACGCTCAAAATATTCCCGTTCAGGAATTAGAAAAGCGAATTTGTAGACAACTCCAAACAACGCATATTGCTTCGTGCGAATCCTGTTCACGAGCGTTACTGCTTTAGCCAGCGCTTGCTTAATGCATGGATGGTATGAGCGGCACCTAACCGACATCGCTAAACATACTCCTGCAGACATCAGACTTTATTCTTTGACCAGCTTTTGAAGTCAGCTAAATACGTGCACTCTTCTGCGCAGTCCATACGCTGCAGTGCTTCTTGAGCAACTTTAAACAAGAGCTCTAGCCAGTCTTCTAATCTCATTTCACAAATAGTTGCCTGCAAACCATTTTCTCGAATGGTCTCTGCTGCAGATTCGGTGTAATCGGAAGAAAGTGGCCACAAACCCTCTACCACACCAAAAGCTTCTTCGATGCAATCAAGAGATTCTGAAGAATAAAAAATACCTTTAATAAGAGCAGCATATCCTGCAACAGCATCAATCGGCAGTGCGTCAGCAGGACGAATTTCCACAAAATGCTTAAGACGCACATCAGGCCAAAACATTGATAACAAATGCTCAATATCCTCAGTTGACATGGGCGCATCAGCATACGCCTCAGCGGCGGTAAGTCCGTTCACTTCTCGTAGAGCAGGACCCTGAGGATCAGCTACCGAAGCACGTGTTACAAAAATAGGACACGTCGACAAAAGCCAATCAGCATAGGAGGCAAAACCAAAATCCTCATCAAATAAGCCTGGAATTTGACCACAGCGATCATTGTCTACATCACGCCACATTTGTAATCGCGACAAGGATCTTTCTGGCACTTCTCCTTCAAAACGCTCAACATTGTCCGTTAAAAAGGCAATCATGGGCACTAAAGCTTGCGCCACCCTTAGCTTTCGAACAGCGTCAGCCTCATCGGAATAATCAACTGAAACCTGAGTTGAAGCAGAGGCACGCATCATTCGCTCTCCGTGAGTTCCTAGTGCACGAAAATACTCATTCATGAAGCGATAACGCTGCTTTGGGATAAGTGATAGATCAAGCGCTTTTTCCGTAGGGTGATATCCCAAAGTGATTAGCTTGCACTGATGCTGTTCCAAAAAAGGATCCACTAAAGAACGAAAGCGCTTATATACACGAACAATTTCGCGAATATCCTCAAAGGGAGCAATACTGATTTCTAATTGCGCAGCAGGCTCCAACGTAAGTGATGCCTCATCATCAGCAAGACCTATCAAATCACCTTCTACACCTTGCATCTTTCGAGGATAGTAATCAGAGAGGTACGCAAGAATATCACGCACGCCAAAATGCGCATCGCCTTCATAGGAAAGCGCTTTGCGCGAATGCTCATGCACTACAAAATGTTCTACCTCAACGCCAAGCTTTTTACTGCTCGCATTGCCTCTTGCACCCTGCTCGAAGTAAGCAATAATTGCCTGACGATTTTCCTTCTCGAAGGACATGGTTTTACTCCGCTTCGCCCAAATGAGCAAATAATGCTGACGAAAGATAACGCTCACCCGTATCTGGCAGAACAACTACGATAGTCTTTCCTTCGTTTTCGGGACGCTTGGCAACACGTGCTGCCGCAGAAAGTGCAGCGCCCGAAGAGATACCAACAAGAAGGCCTTCTTTTGCAGCCAATTCGCGTGCTGCCGCAAAGGCATCCTCTTCAGTTACGGTAAGCACTTCATCATAAATTTCTGTATCCAAGGTGTCGGGTATAAAGCCCGCGCCAATTCCCTGCAGTCCATGAGCTCCCGCACGGCCTTCCGAAAGAACAGGGGACCCCGCTGGCTCAACGGCAACAACCTTTATGTCAGGATTTTGAGACTTTAAGTATTTACCAGAACCAGACAAGGTGCCACCGGTACCCACGCCAGCAACTAAGATATCTACTTTACCTTCAGTTGCCTGCCATATTTCCGGACCGGTAGTTGCTTCATGAGCAGCAGGATTTGCAGGATTCACAAATTGCCCCGCAATAATAGAATTGGGAAACTCTTTTGCAATCTCATCTGCTTTAGCAATGGCACCTGCCATTCCTTTAGCGCCTTCGGTCAGTACAACTTCTGCACCATAAGCCCTCATAAGAATTCGACGCTCAATACTCATGGTGTCAGGCATAACAATAATCGTGCGATTCCCGCGCGCTGCTGCAAGCGCCGCTAGTGCAATACCAGTATTTCCTGAAGTTGGCTCGATTATTACCGTATCGGCATCAAGCTTTCCCTCGCGCTCTGCCCTCTCAAGCATTTCTTTTGCAATGCGATCTTTAGCAGATCCCGCAGGATTAAACGCTTCGATTTTTGCAACCACCTTCGCTTTTAGCTGGTGATTCTTTTCATAATTTACAAGCTCTAATAAAGGAGTGTTTCCGATTAATTCTGCAACATTTGAATAAATCATGCGGTAAGCCTTCCTCTATACTCAGCGTTATTACGCAAACTCAATTATCTCTTTGTTATTAGCCTAGCCAAACCAGGCGCGTTACCCTAGCTAAACTACACACCTTAGTTCAATCGCTTAAACAAACTAAACTTGGTTTATATCATTATCAGGGTTGATCGAGACTTTACTCCACCTCTACACAAAACGCACCTTCAATTATTTCAAGAGACAAAACCGTTACGCAAAAGATAAATTAACTCTTCCTCACGATGTGCTTGATTTATGGGCTTAATGTGAGCGCATTGTGCACTTTACGTGCACTTTCTTTTTCTCTTTTGTGCAAAAAGTATGCCTCAAACTTCTCTTTTATGTGAATTTCGCCTTTCACAATTAAAGGTATCTCGGTTCCCTCCAAACGACAGGAGAAGCTATGAATACCGCTATTTGTAACCATTCCCTCAAACGGCATGCAAACAATAGGATTGGCAAATCGTATCAACCTGCCTTTCTAAATTCGAGAAGCATTCTCTTTCCAAAGAACGCTATCCTTCCAGGGAGCGCTCTTTTGTTCTTTCTTGGAGGTTTGGTATTCGCTCTTGTCTTGGGATTAATCTATCCCCAAAGCACCCAGGCACTTGAAGATACGCTTTCTAGCGCAAACGACACTCCTGCAGACGATGCCCCTATCACTATTACTATCCAAGTTGAAGGGTTTTCAGAAAGCATTCCTGTCCTTGAAGCGGGAAAGGATTTTATCAAAGGTCAACCCGTTAAAAGTGATCCTCGTTTTATGGTTGATGATCAGGGAAATCAAATATTGGCAGACCTGATAGAGCAAAAAGAGCTGGAAGGCTATAAGCTTGTGTGGAAAACGGAACAAGGCGAATCTTTCGACTGGTTTAACACTGCCGTAAATGAAAGCATTACCGTTGTTGGCAAATTTGAACAATCAGACTATACCGTACGCATTTCTTTCAACGACAACAAAACACAAGATTTAGAAGTGTCGGTGCCTAAAGGATCTTCATTTGAGCAAGCCTATGGAAGCATTCCGCAGCAACCGTCAAAAACAGGATATTCCTTTGTCCGCTGGGTCAATTCCAATGACAATTCCACCTTTGATTTCTCGGCTCCCATTAGTGCTTCCACTACGGTTTATGCCCTTTTTTCTATCAGTGAACCAGACAAGGTAGCAACCGTAGATGCAGACTTCGATATACCAGAAACCCTTTCAGGAAGATGCTATATTGGCGCAACATGGGGTGTTCACCCAGCCAAATTTAGCATCTCTGGTTTTTCAGGAGAATTGGAAGGGTGCTCGGGAACAGGTTCCTGTTCTCTTCCTAGCGCCGCTGCGCCATCTTATACCTGGGCAGACTACAAAGCGACTCTAGCAGATGTTGATATTGAAGCGGGCGTTGTTACCTATGATGTGACCATCACTCCTCCAGGAGCTGCTAAACCCGATGGACCACGTAACAGCCTAGGACTTATTGGCTATCAAACCGTCTATTTCAAAGCAGAAATTCAGAAAAATTTTGGTGGATATATTGAGCTACAAAAAACTTCAAGCAATCCTTCCCTCAATGAAAACAACGCTACTTATTCATTAGAAGGCGCTACCTTTGGCATCTACAACAACGAAGGATCGCGCGTAGCACAGCTTGTTACCAACTCGGAAGGAAAAACAGACAAAAGCCCCCTTTTACCTGTTGGCATCTATACCATTAAAGAAGAACATTCTCCCACCGGATTCGCCTCTACCGAAGACAAAACTGTCCAAATAGCAGCTGGTTCCGTCCTTACTTCCACCATTGCTAATACACCCCAAAGCGCTCTGGTCGATCTTGTTCTTCAAAAAGTTGACTCAGAAACAAACGCAAACAGTCCCTTGGGATCAGCAACGTTTGAAGGAGCACAATTTAAGATAAGCTATTACGACCGTTACCTCACCCTTCCTCATATGGTCAAAAATGCCACACAGGCATTTGAAAGTGCTCGGAACGACTCATTTTCGCAGGCAACTTCTCAATTTCTTTCCGCCAGCACTCGCGATGCTTGGCAAGCAAAACGAAGTTGGATTTTTGAAACCGATGAACATGGGAGTCTTCGATTTGCAGAAGATTACCTCATTGAAGGAGACAATTTTTACTACGACAACGAAGGATCTATCGTATTACCTTTAGGCACTGTGGTAATTGAAGAAGTAAAAGCACCAGAAGGTTATCTGCCCATCGAAGACCCTTTTGTAGTAACTCTTACTGAGTCAGGAAACGATATCCATATAGAAGCCTGGCAAACACTGCAGGCAATCGAACAGGTAAAGCGAGGAGACCTGTCTTTTACCAAGGTGCGAGAAGGATCTATGGAACGCCTCGCTCATGTTCCGTTTCGCATTACCTCAAAAACAACGGGTGAATCACATATTCTTGTTACCGACGAAAACGGAATGGCAAGCACTGAATCATCATGGACTCCTCACTCGCAAAACACCAACGCGGGATTATCGTCTGATGACGGCATTTGGTTTAGCAATGATACACAAGGCAACGCTGCTCCTGTAAATGATTCGCTAGGAGCACTGCCCTACGATACCTACCTTATTGAAGAGCAGCCCTGTTCAGCCAACGAAGGTATGCAGCCTGTTGCTTTTGAGGTAACCATTACTCGCAACAACGTTACTCTCGATTTAGGCACGGTAGATAACAAACCCTTCACGCCTGAAATCTCAGGAGAAGTAGACAAACGTCAGACTTTATTTGTATCAAACGGACTGTTCACCTACACCATAGACTATCGGTCAACCTCTCCTACCTGGGCAGATGAATTTACCACAACCGATACCATTGCGTGCGCAAAAGAAAACCAGGCTCATCTTAGAGCGATTTCCACTCCTGTTAGCTTTGGCGATTACGATGGAAAAATGAACATATGGTATAAAACGAATCTTTCAGGAACGAAAGACACTTCCCAAAGCACCTTCGATCCCGAAAGCGTTAATGCCTGCTCTTCAAACCCGCACAATCCAGATAACCCTAATAATGAACGAGTGTTTGATTTTGAAAGTTGGCAGTTATGGAAGCAAGGGGTCTCTACGCTTGAACCATCTCTTCTCTTTACCGAAGAATTAGAACTCAAAGAAGGAGAATACGTAACAGAACTTGCCTTCGAACACGGCAGAGTCGAAGAAGGGTTTAGCACCCTTGATCAAAGTGATACTCAATGGGATCGTCGCGATCGCTATACAGAAGACGACACTCTGGAAAGCCTCTTTGACAGTTCTGCCTTTACCGCCTGGGATGACGATGCTTGCAAACAAGTTGCAGAAGCAGCAAAACACGAAACGAAGCTTCCATCTTCAGATACGCAGTATGCTCCCGCTATCTTATTCATGGAAGCCACAGAAGATATTCTTGCCAGCAAAGGAATAGAACTTTGGAACGATGCGCGAATCGATATATATCGCAACATAGAATTGCACGACGAAGATGAAGATTCCGTAGTACAAACCACCACTCAAAACCCCACACAAAGCACTACCCCAAAAAACGACAACCCCGTAGAAGAGATTATTTCCAAGCTCCCTAAAACTGGAGATATCCCTACAGGTACCGTATTAGCAGTTATAGCATTAGCAATTGCAGCAATGCTCGCTTTGGTTATAGGAATACGGGGAGCTAAAAACAAAGAGAAGTAATCAATGCCATTTAGGTACTTCAGATACAACTAAACACTATCCTGTAATGCCGCGCTTAACCGTGCGGCGTTTTCTTTTTGGTGGTTCAACTGGTTCGCGGAAATCCAACATAAGCTGCTCTGCAACACCCGCGCTTTCGTTTTCTGTGACCTTTTCTATATCTTTAATATTCCAAGAAAGAGCCTCTGAGCCATGCAGCTCTAGCATTTTATAGCGCGCATCCTGCAAATTCTGCTTCGAGCCTGCCCTGTGTTCGCTTTCAAATTCAATAACGCTCGATTTAGGTGCAGCACCCTTTGGAGAAACTATTGTTGCGCGATAACGAGTCATATATCTTCCTTGCTTCAAAACGGTCACCTTAAGCATACCGTAAGATGCTTTTACCTTGAGATATGCATGAGAAAACCATGCCTGACTTGAAATAAATGGTTTCCCTATGAATACCTATTCCATTCTTTAAAGACCGTTAGAAAATAGCAACGTTGAACTTTATCACAGGAGAATTATGAGCCCACTTGAACTTATCCCCAAGCAGGAATATGCCGATATTCGCAGTGTTGGCATACCACAAGCCTTGCTGTACTACCGCTACCATGTTTTATGGCGGACATTTTTTGAGAGCCTTGGCTGCAACGTTATTGAAAGCCAGCCGTCAGACCGTGCACTTCTTTCACGAGGCGAGCAATACTCCATTGATGAATGCTGTCTGGCATCAAAACTTTATATGGGACACGTTGAGAGCCTTCTGGATACGTGCGATGCCGTATTCGTTCCCAGCATTGATAACCTCGGTCTTCATAAAGGGTTTTGCACTAAATTCCAGGCACTACCCGATTTAGTTGCAAATACCTTTGCCTCACGCAATCCACGTATCATCTCTTGTGAGATTGACAAAGACGATACTGGAATATCTGCCGAAGAAGCCTATGTGTCTCTTGCTACTAAATTTGGATGCACCAAAAAGCAAGGCAAGTCCATCTATCAAGATGCTCTTCATGCGCAGAAAAAGCACAACGAAGCGCTTGCTCATAAGCAGGCAACACTGCTCAAAGATGCCGAAAAATTGCCTGCGCAAGAGCGTCCTTTGCGTATCTTAATCGCAGCACACCCTTACGTAATACACGATCCTTATATTGGTGGGCCTATCATTAGCATGTTAGAGGACCTGCAGGTATGCACGCTCTATTCTGATCGCTTTGATAGAAAGCAAGCCTTAGAAAAAAGTTACGACTTTTCAGAAACTATGCCCTGGATCGTAAACCGCGAGATCATCGGTACCATTCTTCACCTATATGATCATCTTGATGGAATTGTGCTGGTAAGCGCTTTTCCTTGCGGCCCCGATTCGATGACCAACGATGCTCTTATTCGCTGCATTAAAGGCAAGCCCATCTTGTCACTCACCATCGACAGTCAAAGCGGCACCGCAGGACTAGAAACACGCCTTGAAAGCTTTGTTGACATTCTGCGCTACCAAAAACGAGGAGGTTACTTACATGATGAGCGATAAAACCCCCACTGAGCGCATTGCCGAAGTAACCAACCCTATAAAACAACGCGTTGGCGATATTAAAACGCCTATCAACCGCGTAGCAGATACGCTTAAACGTCGCTATTCCGAAGACGCGCCAGCAGGCGTCTTTCTACGCCCTGGCAAACCTGAAGCATTGCGCCCCAAAAAGAAAAAGAAGCACAAAAAAGATCGCCACACCCGCACCAGAGTTGCTTTCATGCGCTACGCCTACTACGACATTGCCTTTCGCTTCTTTGTCGAAGAAGTTCTTGATGCAGATTTCGTAGCACTGCCAGAAGCAACCAGAAAAACTTTAGAGCTGGGTACACTTAACAGTACCGACTATGTATGTGCTCCATTCAAGCACATTCTTGGCGACTATATTGAAGCCCTCGATATGGGCGCCGATGTGCTTGTTCAGCTTACTGGTCCTTGCCGATTAGGCTATTATGGCGAACTTCAAGAGTCAATTCTGCGCGATATGGGCTACGACTTCGAGATGCTTAACTTTGCCACAGTAAGCGGCAAACCCTTGCAGGAATATCTTTCTATCTGCAAGAAAAAAGTAAATCCCGACCTTTCAGTATCGAAGGGTGTAAAGAACTTTCTTGTCGTGCTTAAAATGATCGAGGCCCTCGATTCCTACCATGATCGCTATTTGGAACTTGCTGGTTTTGAAAAAGATCCTGGATCGTTTAAGCGTGCTCAAAAAGACTTTTTTGCCGAAATGAACACCGTCACAGGTGCTACCCAAATGGCAGCAGTCTATCGCCATCATATGCGCATCCTCGAAGATCTTCCTATCAAAATACCCAACGACCCTATACGAGTAGGTCTGATAGGAGAATTTTTCACAGGGGTTGATCCAAGGTCTAATTTGTTTATCGAAGATAAACTCAGTTCAATGGGTGTGTCTCTTGCGCGAACCGTTAATTTAACTAACCGTATTTTGCGCTATAACGAAGAAAATCTGCGTCGCAGTGTTTCGGAATATGTATCGTTTGATATGGGTCCTACCTCAACGCTTTCTATAGCGGCAGCAAAGCATTATGCCGAAGAAGGCTTTGACGGCATCATTCACTTAAAATCGTCGGGATGCACTCCAGAAATTGACTGTATGCCCGTACTGCAGCGATTAAGCAATGACTACCACATTCCTATTTTGTATCTTAGCTACGATTCACAAACGAGTGATACAGGGCTTGATACCCGACTTGAAGCGTTTTATGACATGATTGCTATGAGAAAGGCTCGCTAATGACCTCTGCATTTCTTGGTATAGATACTGGCTCAATTTCAACCAAAGGCGTCATCATCGACGAAGCTGGTGAAATTATCGCCCGCTCCTATTTATGGACTGAAGGTAACCCCACCGATGCCGCAAAACGCGTTGTTGATGATTTGGCAAACCAAATTGATCATGATGAATTTGAAGTAGTTGCCGTTGGCACCACCGGCAGCGCTCGCCGTCTGGTTGGCGCTATTCTTAATGCCACGGTAGTAAAAAACGAAATTACCGCACACGCCGTAGGCACTACCCATCTTCATCCCGATGTACGCACTATCTTAGAAATTGGCGGACAAGATTCTAAGATCATTTGTGTAGAAAACGGTATCGCTACTGATTACGCTATGAACACGCTTTGCGCTGCAGGAACTGGATCTTTTCTTTCGAGTCAGGCTCATCGCCTTGGTGTAGAAGTTGAAGACTTCGGCCCGATAGCCCTTACCTCTAAGCATCCTGCAAATATCGCTGCACGCTGTACCGTTTTTGCAGAAAGCGACTTGGTTCACAAAATCCAAGTTGGCTACGCGCGTGAAGATGTTATTGCTGGTCTTTGCAAAGCAGTGGCAACCAACTACTTAAACAACGTAGGTAAAGGCAAACGAATTATCGCTCCTATTGTTTTTCAGGGTGGCGTTAGCAAAAATGTAGGCGTCGTTCATTTCTTCGAGGAAACACTTGGACAAGAAGTACTGGTAGATCCCGATGGCCATTTGATGGGCGCATTTGGTGCTGCTCTTCTTGCGGCCGATGCTCCCGCATCACAGCGTAAGCCTTTTTCGTTCAACATTGACAATATTGAATTCACCACACGTGAGGTGGTATGCCAAAAATGTGCAAACCATTGTGAAATCGTCTGCGTTTATCGCGATGATGAGCTTATTGACGCTTGGGGCAATCGCTGCGACAAGGGAGCTATTCGGCCACACAAATAAGCTCCAGCAATACCTTTCAGCAAGATTCAGAGCAAACAGGTACTCAATCGACCCAGCACAATATTTCATAACAGCAAACAAGCTATCTGTCGTGAACGTGTTAGGTTGTTGCATTTGTGTGAAGTTAAGATCAAGTGTTTGAATCGACATTTATTCGTCTCTATTATTAGTAATGGAACCAGTCAGGGCATCTCTTGTACGAGATGCCCTCTTTTTGCGTCAATAATTTTTTACACGCAGTGTAAATATTTTGACCTCCAACATAAAACCCGCACTCGAAAGGAGCACTTACATGGGTCTTACCCGCAAGCAGATTATCATCGTTGTTATTTTGCTTTCTGGCACGCTGCTTGCCGTACTTAACCAAACACTGCTTTCACCTGCACTGCCCGTTATCATGGCAGACACGCACGTTGATGCAACCACAGTCCAGTGGCTTACCTCAGCGTATTCTCTTGTTGAAGCAGTAGTAATTCCCCTTTCGGCTTACCTCATCGGGCGTTTCTCCACTAAAAAGCTCTTTGTTTTTGGCATGTCCACCTTTGCTATTGGATCACTTCTAGCAGGAATCGCTCCTGTGTTTGCCGTGCTCCTTATTGGACGTATGTGCCAAGCAGTAGCAACGGGCATTGCAATGCCTATGGTGTTTACGGTAATTCTGCTTATTTTCCCCCGCGAAAAACGCGGAAGCGCTATGGGTATCGTTTCTTTAGCTATCGGATTCGCTCCTGCAATTGGCCCCTCTGTTTCTGGCCTGTTAGTAGACAGTGTTGGTTGGCGCGCTCTGTTTTTGCTGGTTTGCGCGCTCGCTATCATAATCGTACTCTGCGCAGTATTCTTCCTTGAAAGCTACGGTGAATTTGAGCCAACCTCATTTGATAAGCCTTCTGTTGCTTTATGCTCTTTGGGCTTGCTGAGCCTGCTTTACGGACTTTCTTCAATTACCTCTGCTGCAGTTATTGCACTACCAGCAAGCTTGATAGTTATTGGCGTTATTTTGCTTACCTTATTTGTTGTAAGACAGCTCAAACTTGAAGTGCCTCTTTTGAAAGTAAGCATTTTAAAAACACGTAATTACGCAATCACAGTTGCGGTGGTTGCAGGGCTTCAAGCTGCGCTGGTTGGCACAGGCGTATTGCTGCCCATTTATCTGCAGAATTTGCTTGGTATTTCTGCCCTTGAAACGGGTCTTGTTATGCTGCCTGGTGCAGTTATTGGTGCTATTCTTGGCTACTTCGCGGGACGCTGGTTCGACAAATTCGGCCCCCGCAAGGTAATAATCCCCTGTGCGTTCATTCTCTTACTTGGCGGCTGTGGCTTAATCGCCTTTTCTCTTGATACCCCTATCCCCTTCATTATTGCGGTGTACACCTGCTTGTCAGTCGGCATTACTGGCACGATTACCCCTATCAACACATGGGGTATCAACTCGCTCGACAATAGTGTTATCCAACATGCAAATGCCTTGTCAAACACCCTGAACCAGGTAGGTGCCTCACTCGGTACCGCTATTTTGGTATCTCTTTCGGCTACCTCCGTTTTCTTATTCCCCGAGATGCCCGCCCTGGAGCAGACCATGATAGGAGATCGTATTGCATTCTGCTTTACCGCAGCGCTGATGGTTATTATTTTCTTGGTAATCGTCATTTCCGTGCGCGATAACCGAAAGCCCAGCTTCGCAACTTCGATTGAAGCAGTACGTATGCCCACTAAAGCAAACGATCATATTGCCGTTGATTTAGCCATGAACAAAGAGCCCTATTATGTTCATGACACCGATACGATTCGTGAAGTAGCTCAAATCTTAGCGGCAAACAAAACTTCAGGTGTTCCTGTTGTGGACTCAGACAATAAGGTTGTCGGCTTCATTTCCGATGGTGACATCATGAAATACATCGGACGTAGCGACGGACACGTCTTAGACGCTACTCGCATGTTGTATCAGATTCCTGAAACAGAAAACTTCATGCAGCGTGTAGCTGACCTGATAGATTTAAATGTAATGCGCATCGCAACCAAGGGAGCTATTTCCGTGCCAAGTGGCTCCTCCCTTGACGATGCCTGTCGCATGTTGGCAGAAAAGCGCATTAAAAAGATCCCTGTCGTTGATGCTCAAGGTTGCCTTGTTGGTTCGCTTTCTCGCTCCGATATCATTCGCTCCACCATGGCAAATTTGGCTTCTATCGAATCCCTTGTTGAGGCAGACAAGAAAGAAAAAGAGCAGGCTAAGGCTCGCGCTTAATTGTTAAGGTAATACCTATCTATGGAGCTCCATGCCTGAGATGTCTCTAGGCACTTGGAGCTCCATGTTTGATACCTTCTACCATGGAGCTCCATACTTGAAACATTTCTAGTTCCATGAGCCTCGATGCTCGGGCACCTCTCCAGTCCATGAAACTCTATTCTTGGGAAAATCCATTCACTACAAACGGAATCGCCTATCTATCTGAGCGAATAACCCCGCGAGCGGCAACATACGTCAACACGAAATACAAACCATATACCGCCAAGAAAGCTCCCGATACTACTACACTCGTCTGTCCAATATCCAGATGACCAAATAATTGCACCAACGTTACTACTTCTTGCAAAGCGCACAAAGAATGAGCGATTGCCAGCACAAGTGGGAACAAAAAGGCAATCAGAATCTGCTTGAACAAGGCGCCATTGACCATAGAGCGCGGCGCACCTAGCTTGTTAAGCAACTGATAACGCGTACGATTATCGCTTGCGCTGGTTAACTGTTGGATAGCCAAAATTGCCGCACAAGCCACCACAAGAACAAGACCAATATAAATAGCCAAGTACGCAATGATGGTAGTCAGACCAATGTTTTGACTAAAGACCTCTTCTTTAGTCATACCCATGTTTAAAGGCCACGTTTCAGGATCTTCGGAAGTAGAAATACCCTCATAGATGTCCATCCATTGTTTTTCTGCATCAGGATTATTAGTGAACTGAACATTCAGGATTGAAGTTACCGGAACGGCATCGGAGGGTATAACTTCATCCGACACAATGAGAATACCCATTTGTCCTGGAATTGATGTTGTCTGAAACGTTTCAGTGTTAAGATCGCGATCAACCGATAGATCATGACCAAATATGTTAAGGGTAATTCCTGATTTAGCTACATCACGTGCATAATCCATAACGACATCAGTATCGCAATTCAAAACCGCTTCATCACGACCAAGTGAAATGCCTTCGCGTCCACTGATCTCCATCGCGTGATTATATTGAGAAACGGGAACTATGCTTAGCGTTTGGTCGATATAGTCGGGGTTTATCATCTCTGCACCCACATAGTCGGTCATCGGTTTGCCAAGCTGTTTGTCTAGCTGACCAAACGTAGCCTCCGAATCATACATATCTACCTGAGCACTTTCGCTCACAATGCCATTGAAGTCTGGTAAGCCTAGCTTCTTCGCATCTTCTGCAATACCTGCTGCCATATTGTAGTCATGACTTGCAATATATTTCTGAGCAATCCGATAGCGCTGTTCTACTTCTTCTGAGAAATCTTCGCTTTCCAAGCTGGGTGACAAATTGTAATACGAAGTTGCACTTGCATCGTATTGAGTCAGCGATGCCATACTGTTTTGCATGGAAAGCGAAATGCCTACACCACCTGCAACACTAGTAATTGCTAAGAAGAGCGTCATACAAATAATCGCCATCGAAACAAATGACGAATTGATGCGGGATGCCACCTGACGCAAGGTGAACATATTTAAGCCACGATAATAAAGAGGCTTGATCGTTTGAATAAGACGCAGTAAAAATCCGGATAGCGAATAGAAAAACAGCAGTGTGCCTACACAGACCAGCGCCGTTGCTGCCCCAAAAGTAGGATTAACAGCAATGCCGTTTTCTGAAAGCAAGTAATATGAAAATCCGATAATGAAACACGAAATCAAAAACAGACAAAACGACAAGGGAATGCTTCGCAACTTCAAGGTATCATTTTTACGCTCAGACTGAATAAGATCAATAAGCTTAGCTTTCATTACGTAGCCCACATTGAAAAACAACGCCAAGGTAAAAATAATCAGGAACACAACAACTGTTTTCAGTAGCTCATCCTGTGCTACAAAAAACGTGAATCCTGGGATGTCTACCACAAACAAAATGGCAGTTGCATATAATAGTCCCTGAGATACCAGTAAACCAAGTCCAAGACCAGCTGCTAGCGAAACCGCTCCCACGATGAGGGTTTCAGCCAATGTCATTCGCATAAGTGCACCTTTAGGCATACCTAAAAGCAGATAGATCGCGAATTCTCGGTTTCGACGCTTAATAAGATAGCGACTTGCATACACAACCAAAAAGGCAAGAAGTACGCAGATAAACACCGACACCCCGTTAATAAGGATGCTTAGCAGTTCAATCATATTGCCTTGGGATTTATCGAAAGCAAGAACGGCATCTTGCGCGGTAATAGAATTAAACGCGTAAAACACCGCAACACCTATCATTAAGGTAAAGAAATAGATAGCAAAGTCCTTGTAGGAGCGTCGTACATTTGCGAAAGCTAACTTAGCAAGCACGATCATCACCTTCTTCCAGCTGAGAAGTTGCAGCAATAATGCGTGCCAAGAAGGTTTTTCTATCGTTATCCCCGCGACTCATCTGTCCCCAAAGACGACCATCACGAATAAAAACGATGCGATCGCTATGACTTGCTACGCTTGAGTCGTGAGTAACCATCAGAATAGTGGCGCCCATAGCATGCAAAAATTCCAATGTTTCCAACAATTCGCGTGCCGATTTAGTATCAAGGGCACCTGTTGGCTCATCTGCCAGAATTAAATGTGGCCTTGTTATGACAGCTCGTGCAGCAGCAGCGCGTTGTTTTTGACCACCTGACACTTCGTAAGGATATCGATCAAGAGTCTGTTCAATAGAAAGCTGACGCGCTAGGGATTCTACCTGCTCGTTAATTGTTCGTGCAGGAACACGCGAAATGGTTAGAGCAAGAGCTATATTTTCACGAATGGTAAGAGTGTCAAGCAAATTAGAATCCTGAAAAACAAAACCTAACTCTTCTCTTCGAAAACGCGCGAGCTCTTTCGATGACAAACCCACTATGTCTTTTCCGCCAATAACAATACGTCCATTGGTAGGTGTATCAATAGTCGCTAAGCAATTTAACAGTGTTGATTTACCCGATCCTGAAGGGCCCATAATGGCAACAAATTCGCCTTGTGCCACGGAAAAATTCACGTGATCAAGCGCTCTAGTCATACTTTCAGCAAGCCCACGACGTCCCATTTTGCCGCCATAGCATTTAGAAACATCTCTTACTTCCACAATCTTATTCGACACTTCCGTGTTTATCATTGGTGCCATTGCTATTCCTTCCTTTGTTTCGCCGCTGCGCACTTATAACTAATGCGTGCTCATTACTAACCGCGATCGCCACCACTGCGTACTCCTGCAGCTACATGCAGCGCATAGCGATGAGCTTGTCTAACAAAAGGTTAAAAACTGCACCTCAAAAGGACCTAGCGGGCACCTTACGTTTACCTGACTTTTAATAAATGACGTTAAAACAAATCAGAATTGCGCCTACAATCAAGTCATGGCAAAAGATTCTCTACATAGCAAAACAATTCTGTTGGTAGATGACGAACCCGAATTGCTTCACCTGTTAGAAACAGTACTGAGAGCAGATGGGTTCGATAACGTAGTAACCGCAAGCGATGTGGCTGGCGGTCTAGCAGCATACGAACAGCGCCATCCTGACTTAGCTATCCTAGATGTCATGCTGCCCGATGGCGACGGATTTACCCTATGTAGATATTTGCGTTCGCTTTCATCAGGACGACCCTTGCCAGTAATTTTCCTTACCGCAAAAGACGAAACAACCGATCGCTTAACTGGATTGCGTTCTGGAGCGGATGATTACCTGACAAAACCCTTTTCTGCGCAGGAACTTATTTTGCGCATGTACGCCGTCCTGCGGCGTTGTTACCCCGATGACGAGCCGCTGCTTCGCCTTGCGCACTGCACCATAGATCTTGACAATGTTGAAGTAAAAAAAGAAGGATGCGAACCCACCTTCCTAACCGCTAAAGAAAGTGAGTTGCTTCGCATTCTGGCAAACAATGCAAACCGCATTGTAACAACTGATCACCTTTGCGAAGAATGCTGGGGTTCATCGTTTGGCTACGAACAAAGTTTGATGACCCACATTAGGCGTATTCGCGAAAAAATTGAACTCAATCCTTCAAAACCAGAATCACTCATAACTATGAAAGGCCTAGGCTACAAACTCCTTGTAGAAAAGGCGTAGCGCAATTCTTAGGTTGCGGCAAAAAAGATCAAAGGATAACGGCATGACATCCAGCGGAACCAACAAACCACAAGGCGGCTTTTTTGTTCTCAAACAAGTGGGGCTTTTTGCTGGTATGGCCCTGCTTATTCTTGTGGTAGATATATTTCTCTACGTTGCCATTGCCATGTTTGAGACAAACGCATCCTACTATGATGGCACCGATCCTAACTCAACGGAAAGCGAAGGACGCGTTCATGTATCCGATGTTGCTGATGCGCTTTCACAAGACACAACTGGGGCATGGGTGTTCAATGACGATGAAATAGAACAAGCCCTGTCTGCAAAAAACGCCTGGGCACTCTTGGTAAACGAACATGGCGAAGTAGAGTGGAGTTTCAATACCCCCAAAGACTTTCCTGCTTCCTTTACTCAAAATGAAATCGCAGTTCTATCGCATGATCGCGCCTATGCAAACTACCTTACGTTTATCTGGACAAAAGATCCTAACCTCGTAATAATGGGCTATCCCGATTCCCAATATCTGTTCTATGGCATAACCCTATCAAGCCAATCTTTTTTCCGCATACCGCTGTATTTCTTACTGATTTTCACCATAGACCTTCTAATTATTTTCTTGCTCTATGTTTTCTCGCAACGATCCTTGCTTAAAAGCACTGGTCCTATGCTGGATGCCCTTGATAACCTCGCTCAAGGAAAGCCTGCCCATGTGCGCTTTGGCGGCATGTTACGTGTTGTAGGTCATCGCATCAACGCTGTTTCTGACACTCTTCTTCGAAAAGAAACTGCTCGTAAAAATTGGGTTGCAGGAGTTTCTCACGATGTTCGCACACCATTAGCAATTGCGATGGGACGCGCCGAACGCATCGAAAGCGATGCTGCTCTTCCTGAAGGCACGCGCGAATCTGCCGCCATCATCACGCGCCAAGGAATTCGCATCCGCGATCTTATAGAAGATTTAAACATTGCTACCCAGCTTGAATATGACATGCAGCCCTTAAAGGTAGACACAATTATACTTTCGAAATTACTCCGAAGCGTAGTGGTCGACTATCTTAACCAGGGCATAGACGATCGTGCAGAAATTGATCTTGATGTGGCAGATACCGCAGCACATCTTTCCATACAGGGAGACGAGCGCCTCTTGAAACGTGCGCTGCGCAATGCGATAGATAATTCCCTCAAGCACAATTCTGGAAATTGCCGTATTACTATTTCGCTTAACGCAAACGACAAAGGTCTTGCATTATGCGTTGCCGATGATGGACGCGGTATGAATGGAGACCAACTTCTTACCTTAGCAAACATGCTTGAACATGACTATCTTGGCATGGGCTCATTAACATCCAACACAAGCACAAGCATTACGTTCTCGAAAATACAATCATTTATTCCGAGCGAGCGCAAGCCGGGCAGCCCCGAACTTCCTCCCGACAATACTTCTCGAATGTATGAAAACGAGGCTCCCATAATTTCTTCCCAAAAACATCCAATAGGAACTAGCGCAGAAATTGTCGCGGGAAATTATCCTGTTGTTCCAGCAAATAAACGACCCCCTAAGCCCCCCATTTTAGAAGACGAAGACACCTCCCTGAATGGCTCCGCTGACGACGCCCAAAATTCTACTTGGCAACGCGCTGTTTCTCCACTTGGCGCAACAGCGCCTATACCCCATGGTGGTTCAATTGGAAAACATGGTCTAGGTTTACCGCTTATTGCTCGGATTGTTTTAGTCCATGACGGCACGCTTACTATTGCAAGTGCCGAAGGTGAAGGTTTCAGCATCATTATGACCTTCCCTCTTACTAAGGAATCCCTACATTGAACTACGCCCCCTAAGTGGGACGATCAAGAGAAGCCTTAACGAACTAACGACAGCGCATTACCTATCAAACTTTCAACGAAGCAAAGTATTCGGCTCAAAGCACCCTTTAAACTAAAGCAGATACTTAAGTGCTGTTATACTTCTAGCGAAGTTATCCAAAGGGCTTGACATGTTTGACATAACAGCCCTCCTAGAAGTTTTCACACAAGAACGCTTAGACAACAGAAAGTCTGAAAAACATGAGCCCTTGCCTGAACCAACCATCGTCGAAAAAACCAAAAACAACACCGCGTACCCATGAAAGCGCAGTGCATCCAAATATAGCAAAGCAAAACACGGCACAGATCACCTGCCCTGTGCAAAACAAATGCGGTGCTTGTCAACTACTTACCGTTCCCTACGAAGAACAGCTTTTTCGAAAACAGCAAGAAATGGCTGAGCTGTTCCAACCGTTTATTACCGAAAACACAACAATAAGCCCTATCGCTGGAATGAAGAGTCCTTTTTACTATCGCAACAAAGTAACCTCACCGTACGTTCCCGGCAAAAAACTTCCTGCTACCCACCAAGCTAAGCGTGCAGAAAAAACCACACAAAGCAAAAACAAAAAAGGAGCAAAAAGGAAAGGGGCTTCTGCTCGACATGAAATATTGTGCGGGATGTATGCCTTCGGTACCCATAACGTAATTCCAACTGACAACTGCCTGCTAGAAAACAAAATTGCCAAACGTATTGTGCTTGCTATTAAACAACTTATGCAGCGCTACAACATGGACCCCTACAACGAAGACACTGGCAAAGGTTTTGTTCGTCATGTCGTTATACGCGTAGGGCATGCATCCAATGAAGTTTTGGTAACTATTGTCACCAATGAAGCAGCCTTCCCAGGATCAAAAAACTTTTGCCGTGAACTGGTAAAACGCGTATCAGAAATTACCACCATCGTCCAAAATATCAACACGCGCCAGACTAATGTCATCTTAGGCCAAGATGAAAAAACGCTGTATGGTCCAGGTTTTATCTTGGATGAGTTGTGCGGATTGAGCTTCCGAATTTCTTCTCATTCGTTCTATCAGGTGAATTCCACTCAGACTGAAGTGCTATACCGTCTTGCAATCCAAATGGCACAACTCACCGGCACGGAAACTGTTCTGGATGCCTATTGCGGAACAGGCACTATTGGTCTTGTAGCGGCAAAAGGCCTCCCAGAATCCCCCGAAGCACACGCGGTTAAAGTAATTGGCGTTGATAATATTGCCTCTGCTATCAAAGATGCAAAAAACAATGCACAACACAACGGGATAGAAAACGCACAGTTTATTACTGATGATGCAGGAAAATTTATGATACGCCTTGCTTCCGAAAAGGAGCAGCTTGACATTTTATTAATGGATCCCCCACGTGCAGGAGCCAGCGAAGATTTTCTGCATGCTACCTGCACTTTAAAACCGCGCCGCATTGTATATATTTCTTGCAATCCTATCACTCAACAACGAGATGTAGCTTACCTAATTAAGCAGGGCTATTCCCTAAAGCGCATACAACCTGTAGATATGTTCCCTCATACTGAACACACAGAAAATATTTGCCTACTTGAACTGTAGGGTGAGCTATAGGGAAATTCTTCGCCCATCGCAGTTTCCCAGCACATTTTCGCCCAACGAATTTTCTAGCGTATTTTGCTCAACGAAATTATTTGTGCGTAACTTTTTCGAGCGTAATTTTTAGTTCAACGTATTGACTTAGCTTCTTTCTGCCTCTATATTAGAATTATTCTAATTCTAGTTAGGAATAACGATGAGAGAAAATGCTCGACAGATATTAGAAATTATCAATAACTCGAATGAGCACCTAACCGCTGAGCAGATATACATTCGTCTTAAGGAAAACAATTCCAAGGCGGTGCTAGCTACGGTGTACAACAATCTTGCGAATTTGTACCAAAAAGGGCTTATTCGTAAAGTTGCCGTTGCTGGATTTCCTGATCGTTATGACAAAATGGAAGTACGTCACGATCATCTTGTTTGCAAACAATGCGGAGCACTTTCCGATGTTGTACTGGAAGATCTGACTGCAAAGCTAGAAAAGGAAACGGGAGTACATGTACTGTCTTACGATTTAAACATTGACTACCTTTGCCCTAGCTGTGCGGCAAAACTTGAAACCGCCGATGAAGAATTAGAGCCTATTAGTAAATAACACCACAAAGGAAGCATGCATCTCCTAGCCTCCAGACAGCAACAGAGGTGCTCTTCATAAAAGAGGGACGGACAACAAAACGATCGAGGCCAAAAGCCTCATGGAAGGAGCCTAACATGGCTAACAAGTACGAGGGAACTCAGACCGAGAAGAATCTCGAAACCGCTTTTGCGGGCGAATCTCAGGCTCGCAACAAGTACACCTACTTCGCTTCTGTTGCAAAGAAGGAAGGCTATGAACAGATTGCAGCTCTGTTCCAGAAAACCGCTGACAATGAGAAAGAACATGCAAAGCTGTGGTTTAAGGAGCTTGGCGGACTGGGCGACACGGCAGCAAATCTTGAAGCAGCTGCTGATGGCGAAAACTATGAGTGGACCGATATGTATGACGGCTTTGCTAAGACCGCCGATGAAGAAGGCTTCCCAGAGTTGGCAGCTAAATTCCGCATGGTTGCTGAAATCGAAAAGCATCATGAAGAGCGCTACCGTGCACTTTTGAAGAATGTAGAAACCAAGCAGGTATTCGAAAAGTCCGAAGTTAAGGTATGGGAATGCCGCAACTGTGGTCACATCGTAGTTGGCACTAAGGCACCTGGCGTATGCCCTGTATGCCTGCATCCTCAGAGCTTCTTCGAAGTACACGCTGAAAACTACTAAGCCATTACTCGGTTAGCACAAAACAATTCGTCTGATGAGTAAGCCCGAATCTAATCGGACGACAAGAGGTGCGAAAGCGGTCGGAATGCTCCGACCGCTTTTCTTGTCTAGGCACCTTTCAATTATTGAGGCGCTTTTCAATATAGCTATCCAATCAGCCTGGCTAAAATACTAAAGGCACCCCAACCGCAGCAGGCACCTATAGCTGCAGCTATCAGAGTTTTTGCAACAAGTTTGCTCCACCAATACTTTCCAGCGCGCTGGTTCTTTTCGTTTAATACATCAGGGTCTTCGCCCTGCATAAACGCATCATAGGCACGATACGTAAATAGCTGCTTGTCGTGCTTAATCTTTTCTGTCATGCCTGCACTTATCGCAACAGGAACAAATAACACTGCAGCCGGAATTACTATTACTGGCAAACTTAAATCCATAAGGCAGGACATTACAACCCAGACGAGCATGGCAGCTCCAAAAATCAGCATTACTAGACCAAGCTTATTAAGCCTCTGGGCTTCTGCGCTTAACGTTGCTTTCATTTCTTCCACATCTCCTTTAATAAGCGAATCAACACTTACATCGAAGAGATTGCTTAGCAGCAATAGGCTTTGCACATCGGGATAGGTACGATCGGTTTCCCAATTGGAAATAGTTTGGCGCGAAACGAAAATTGCCTCCGCCAATTCTTCCTGGGACATACCTAAACGAGCGCGATGCTCTTTGATATGCGTTGCCAGTTCCATGCAATCCCTTTCTGGTAGGAAATGTCTCAGATTGCGGATTACTCTACCACCTAATTGTTTTGACATGAAAGCATTTCGGAGATTATGCGCTTGTCAAAAGTTTTTGACAATGATATGACCTGGGCTTTTAACCTTCCCTTACTCAAAGTTTCCCTCTAAAGTCCTTCTCTATATAATAAGCACTAGTATTTACACAATACATTTTTGTCACGAACCATAACTATTAAGGTAGCCAGTAAGGAGAGCTCATGCTTTCTGGTAACAACGATAAAAACTCAAAAGAGATTCCTTCTATTGTTCTAAACGGAATCAAAAACATCCCAGAGAATTACTCCTTACCAAAACTACATGGAAGTGAGTGCTTCAAGGCGACCCTTATTCGCCTTGCTATTCCTGGCGTATTCATTGCTATTTGTCTGCTTATAATAACCACCGCTCCCGCACAATCAGATTCTACTGTTTTGCAAGGCTGGATTGCATTTGCGATAGTTTTCGCCATTTGGTGGGTAGCTCACTGGTATTTCGCCAAGTGGAAAAACGCCAACAAGCAGAATAACCCCACACCTTACCCCCGTGCATTTATCACACTTGGCAAAGGCATATCTGCACTCATCCTGTTCTATCTCTTCACCATATTCCTAGAGCTTCTTTCCCTAACCGATACCGCCGATATCTCAATCCCCATTACCTTAATCTTAGGTTTGAGCTGGGATATTGCGTGGAGATCAGGCATGCCACTTGCTATTCTCTTTATGGTAATAGCGCGTGCCTGCAGCAACGGCTATAAGAATTGGTGCGCAAGCGAACGTGAAGCTTTTGGCAAACGCATTCAGAAAGAAAACCTGACTCCTGTTGAAGCGCTAGAAGAACAGGTCGGTCTTGTCTGGTGGCTTGATGAAATTATTCGTGTGCTAGTTGCACTCGCTAACGCCCTAGGAGCGGTAGGCATTCTTGTCGCATTACTCATGCACTCCCCCATCACGTTAGTATTAGCAACCAGCGGTCTTTTCAGCCCAGAAAAAATCTCATATATCAGCTTTACTGTTCCATGGTTTAGTGAATTCATGACAGCAATTGGTCAACTGAGCGCCGCAGGAATGTGGATATTTGTGCTTACTGCTGGCATCGTCCGCATTGTATGGCGTAAATTCTTGGACTGGTCTGCTCTTAATACTGCCGAAGAAATCCAAGCTATCGAAGAACGAAAAAGGGATGGCGAAGAGGAGCCACAATTCGAGTGCACCGTTAATGGCGAAAAAGCTCCAGGTACAGAAGTACCAAATGTTGGTGTCTACCTTCAAGGTTCCATTATCAAAATCGGAAGAATTACAGGCTGGATTTCACTTGTCTTGGGATGCTGCTCTATCTTGATGTCCTTACTAAATCCCGCATTAAACGGATTCTTTGCAAACATCTTCCAAATTATTGGCGTGATACTTTCGACTAGTGCGTTGCCTCTTTTTGCACTCATCTTATTCGTAGCACTTGTAGTTGTTAATGCATGCGAATTGCGCTGGTATGAAGGCACAAATAAGACCCACAAGTCCATTCACAGCTTCATGAAAACAGCTAGACGCGTAGGATACGCAATCTGCTTGCTGTGCGTTGGCTATGCACTAGTAATGGCTCAACTTAACAACAACATTATCGGTTTGATTACTCAGAACGTCGCTGAAGGCGTGAATGAAGCTACTATTTGGACGCTTGTAACGCAGTTGATAGTAGAATCGGCACTTTACCTGGTTATTATTGCAGTATTGTTATATGCCGCTTATCGATTTATCGACAACGAATTCATTCTCCCAAACACCAGCTACAACGGTGGCTACTCTGGCGCTTATAGCGGAGGGAACTCAGGCGGATCATTTGGCGGCTCTTCTGGCGGCAGTGGCGGTTCGAGCTACTCTGGTAACTCATGGGGAAATTCCTTTTCAACAACATATGTCGGCGGCAAAGCATATCACCAGCAGAATAATAGCTGGGGCGGCTCCACCATTTATGATGGATGGGGTTCAAAAGTAGGATCAACCCGTCAAGGCGTATTCGGAAATACCAAAGTTGAATATGGTGGACAAAAATACGAAGTGCGCGATGGCATCTTTGGCGACAAAATTGTCACCGACGAAAACGGAAAAGAAGTCGGTCGCATTACCGAAGGTTTATTCGGCAACAACACTTTCAAGAAGAGCTAATGCGAGTTAGCAGCTAAAGTGTAGATAATATACGCAATGCTTACGTGTTTAGCTATAGATCAAGAGTACGTTTCTACTTATCCTCTACTACCCCATTGTAAAGGTATATACTGCAAGCCCAATAACAACTATCGCTAGCACAATTCCAATAATGATATTTGAACGTGACATATAAATAACCTCACGTTTCTAAACAACTTAGCAAGAAATTCAATAAAACTCACATTACTGGTAAAAACAGCGAGCGGAAACACCTTGAATGCAGATAGGGTGAAGGCAAAGCGTAGCGTACTTTGTTACGCGAGCTTTACCTGGAGCCCTAGCTGTGCCAAGGTGTTTCCGCACAGCGTCATACCGTTTCTTACGAGTATTACGACGTTAGCTATAACGTCGTAATACGTACGAACTTGCGCTTGCCTACCTGAACAACAGCATCCTTAAGCATTTCAGGAGCTACGTTGTAGGTCTTAGCAGGAATAGCTTCACCATTTACTTTAACGCCACCCTGGTCAATCATACGACGAGCATCACCAGTAGAATTGGTAAGTCCCGCATCAGAAATCAGCTTTGCCAGATAAACCAAACCTTCATCGTTAGGCGTTAAATCAGCAGCAAATTCCGCTACATCGTCGGGAATTTCATGCTTCTTAAACTGCTTGTCAAACGCGGCTTCTGCTTCCTGGGCAGCAGCTTCGTCATAGTAAGCAGCAACGATGTTTTGAGCCAAATTACGCTTGCAACGATTAGGATGAATTTCTCCTGCAGCAAGCCCTGCTTCAATCTTGTCAATCTCGTTAACAGGTACCGTAGAAGCCAAACGATAGTACTTCACCATCAGCTCATCAGGAATTGACATAACCTTGCCGAACATATCGTTAGGCTCATCGGTCAAGCCAATGTAGTTGCCGTAGCTCTTAGACATCTTTCTTACGCCATCGGTACCTTCGAGCAAAGGCAAGGTAAGGCAAACTTGAGGTTCCATACCCATTTTTTCCATAAGCTCACGGCCAGCAAGCAAGTTAAACAGCTGATCGGTACCACCAAGTTCAACATCAGCCTTAATTACTACCGAGTCGTATGCCTGCATGATGGGATACAAGAACTCATGAAGCGCGATGGACTGGTTATTGGTATAACGATTATGGAAATCGTCACGTTCCAAGATACGTGCCACCGTAAAGTTGGAAGCAATCTTGAGCAATTGCTCCAAATCCATGCTCAAAATCCACTCAGAGTTATAACGAAGCGTGGTTTTTTCAGGATCGAGAATCTTAAATGCCTGATCAACATAGGTTTGAGCATTTTCTTTAATCTGCTCGCGCGTCAGCTGAGGTCGCGTCGTATTACGGCCAGAGGGATCGCCAATAAGAGCGGTTCCGTCACCGATAATAAGCGTTACCTGATGGCCCAAATCCTGAAAAGCACGCAACTTACGCAGTGGCACTGCATGACCAAGATGGATATCGGGTGCCGTTGGATCTACGCCAAGCTTAATGTTAAGGGGCTTGCCACGCTTTAGTTTTTCCATAAGCGCAGCTTCAGGCACAATTTCTGCCGTGCCCGACTGAATAATATGAAACTGTTCTTCAGGTGAAATCATGATTCCTCTTTCTTAAAACTTCGCAAAATTCTAGCACAGCAAACCAACCGAAAGGGTCGCCAATACAAACTGGTCTTGTTCAGATTCTTTATGGGTATGCCTCTGTATAGACATTGCGATTAAGAAATATGTGATGATTCATACCTATCCTTGGTCTTGCGCCAGCTCTTCCTTACGAAACTCCTCGGAACAAATGTCCTGATGTTGCACCTTCCGCTTTCGAAACCTTATCGCCACTCTTAAGGGCAATATCGCGTGCACGCACTGCTCGCTGAACCTTCTTAGTCGTTTCTGCCACATTCATTAAGGTTGTATCCACCATCAAAGTCGAAACACCCGCATGAATAAGTTCAGGTACCAAATGCGCAATATCAAGAGAAATCGCATTGTACAAATGACTGCGACCAAGCGCATCAGTAATTACGGGCATCTCGTAACCCTTGCGATCCTTCAAATGATGTGGACTTTTACGACGAGAACATGTTGAGCACTTTTGATTACAGGGACCCTGGCTCATAAGCAAACAATGTTCTGTAATCATTAATTCGCTTGAACCCATAATAGTTACGCCCAACGGAACCGAAGAAACTTCTCCCAGCTCTTCAATCTGTACCAAAGAAAGCTCTGGTGAGAGCCAAATGCGCTGAGCGCCTAGATCTGCCATAGCTTGTAGATCGAGCCTGTTGGTTACCGGAATATGAGGGCCCACTTCTGGCAATGCACCCATTTCGCGGGCATGAATCAACTGGCCAAAGTTTTCTACCACAACAGGCTTTCCTTCGCGAACGCGATTCCAAATATCAAACCCATTGCGTAGCTCTTCGTCGAACATATGAGAAACCGTAGGCAAAATAGGAATACACTGCTTGGGATAGCCTGCTTGTTCTGCAGTCCCTGAAAGCTGCCCTGCGATTACCGCCTCTCCGCGACGATAATTAAGCGCTGGAACATAAATAAAATCGGCGCCTGCACGCTTCGCCGCACGAGCACAAGCAGGATTGGTTGCCAAAACACCCACTTTGCAAGAATTCGTGCGAACAGGATTTGCGTATACACGCTGCGCTACCCGCTCGAGCGTGCGCCCATGATAGGACTCCAATAAGGCAGCTTCCAGCTGTTCTGCTGCACGCGCACGCAACTTGTGAAGCGTCGAAAAGCCCATGCCGACACCCTCATCAAGCGTAATATCAAGCTGCTTCAAGCAAAATGGCGTTGTTCCCATTCGATCGATATGATCTTGCACTTCTTCTTTTGTAAGCGCTTTTGTGCGGGCTTGCTCTACTACGGGCCCCTCAACACTTACTGAAACATAAGTGCCCAAAAGAGCATTGTTTGCCTCGAAAGAAAGCTTAGCAGGCTGCCCTAAATGAAGCTCTGCCTTTGCAGCAACAGGAACCGCTGGCTTTCGCTCATCATCAACAAACGCCGCTTCAGCATTGCGTACACGGAAAACACGATCGCCCTTGCCTACCGCGCGATCTACCTTTAACACCGCTTTTCCTGATTTATCGAAAGAAAGCGAATCTATGGTATGTATAAAATGTCCACGATTGGTCCAGAATTCAATGGCATCGCCCACATGCAATTCCTGCTCTGGATCAACGAAAACTTTGCCGTCCTTTACTCGCGCTACACGTCCTATAAAGATGCCGCGATTATTGGGACGACCATAACTCATTATTTCGTTACCGCGCTGGCGCTCTAAATACGCCGTAGTAAACCCACGAGAAAATGCCTCCGAAAGAATCTGGCGCTCAGCATCAGTTGCGCGAGGATTAATCGGTTCACCTTGCGGCATTTCAACACTACCGCAATCAATTTCTGCACGCTTTTGCTCTTCTAGCCAGGCCAATGCACGATCAAGGACTGCACGGTATACTCCCACTACGCTCTTAACGTATTCAGGAGACTTCATTCGCCCTTCGATTTTAAGCGATGTAGCACCTGCAGAAATAAGCTCTGGAAGAACATCAATAGTGCACAGATCTTTTGGAGAAAGTAGGTGTTCACCTGGTGCATCAAGCGTTTTGCGCAACGCAACGTTATGCAGCGTATAGGGCAAACGACACGCCTGAGCACAACGACCACGATTCGCCGATCTGCCCCCTACCATAGAAGACATAAAGCACTGCCCCGAATAACAAATACACAAAGCTCCGTGTGCGAAAACTTCCACTTCCATTCCAAGTTCTTGCGCGAGTGCAGACAAACGCGCAATCTCCTCAAAGGAAAGTTCACGAGCCAGCGTTACACGCGATGCTCCTAGAGCAGCAGCCGCCTGCACTCCATCTTCAGTATGGGTGTTCATCTGAGTTGAAACATGCACTTCACAATCAGGCATAATACGGCGAAGCTCAAGAGAAATACCAATATCTTGGACAATGAAAGCATCCACGCCACAGCGATATGCCTGACGTGCCAGCTCGAGAGCGTCTTCCACTTCTGAAGGAAGAACGATGGTATTGAGCGTGAGATAGATCTTTACCCCGCGCAAATGAGCGTAGTCGCATGCCTGCGCCAAATCTTCAAAGGTGAAGTTTTCAGCTCCACGACGAGCATTAAAATGCCCTGCGCCAAGATACACGGCATCTGCTCCAGCTTGAACTGCCGCATGCAAGCATGCCATATTTCCAGCTGGCGCCAATAATTCAACGACGGGCTTAGTAATCTCTGTATCTATTATTTGTTCCATTCACTATCCTCTACATAGCGAAACGGCCATCAGATCGATGGCCGCCTAAGACAATCTTTTCAATAGACTCTACGCAGACTGGGCCTTGCTGTCTGCATCCTGCAACGCAGCTATTCCTGCATCGTAGTGAGACTGAATATCTGCAATACGAGAATCGTAAGTGGAATAGTCAAATGAACCGCTTTGCGGAGCCTTTACATCTTCGTACAACTGAACATAATCTGCCAAAGCAGTTTGAAGTTCAGTTGCACCCGTAACGTATGATTTGTGAATTTCTGTCATAGCATCAGGAGGGGTGAGCGCATTTAAATCCTCAACGCACTTATTTACTGCTTCAAGCTGAGCATCAAGAGATACTACTTCGCCATCTTTTACTGCAGTAGCGAATTCTTCCATATTGGTATTAAGGGTATCCATAATGGTGTTCACTGAAGACATGTATTGACGATTTTGCGTTTGAGCATTTTGCTCAGCGCTTTCGCCCGAACAACCAACCAAAGCAGCTAAACATGCCACACAAAACATTGCTGCCAGAATAATACGTACTTTCGCTTTCATAAAATCCTTTCGAACGTTCAAGAACGTTTAAGCAGAAGTGTATAAGGTATTACTCGCAAATACCCGCTAAATACCGAAAAGTTACCAGAATGCAAGGTCCCTTCACAAAACCTAAGCAACGCACCACTAGCGAAGAGACCTAGATCATTCGGTGGGTTCGGTTTCGCCGCCGTCAGGATCAGTAGTTTCACCACCACCAGGATCAGTAGTCTCATCACCACCAGGATCAGTAGTCTCACCACCACCAGGCTCAGTGGTTTCACCACCACCAGTGCCACCACTAGGAGGAGTTGGAGTGCTATCGCCTCCCGTCTCTCCACCAGATTCGGTTTCTTCTGTTGTGGTTTCTTCTTCGGTTGTCTCCTCATCAGGAGTCATAACCGTATCGCCTTCATGCTCAGGAGCTTCGCCTTCCGTACCTTCACCATGACCGAAGTCGTGCTGAGTATACTCAAGCTTTTCGTCGGTTGTTGGGAACTGTTCGATAGGCTGGCCATCAAGAACAGTACTCATGAAATCGCCAAATACGTCGTCCGCGGCAACATAGGAAGGCATCTGAACTTCTTCACGACCACCAATCCAAATTGCTACTGACATTTGAGGCGTAATACCACAGAACCATTTATCGCGCCAGTTTTCTGAAGTACCAGTCTTGCCTGCTACAGGCTGACCATTGGAAATCGCTGCACCACGACCAGTACCATTAGTTACTACCTTTTCCATAACCTCAGTTGCAGCCTGGGTCAAAGAGGTTTCCAGAACCTTTTCGCCTGTCGTATCTGCGGTAAAGATAGTATTTCCTGAAGCATCAGTAATGCTCTGGATACAAACGGCTTCGTGCCTTGTACCACCATTAGCAATGGTCGCATATGCCTGTGCCATTTCTCGTACAGTTACTTCTTGAGCGCCCAGCGTAATGGAAGGATAAGCTTCAAGCTCCTGCTCGATTCCGCAGGTTTTAGCCATATCAACAACTTTTTGTGGACCAATTTCTGTACACAACTCCGCAAAACCGGTATTGGAAGATACCGCAAAGGCGCTTGCAACAGAACGGGTGCCATAGTTGGAGCCACCGTAGTTTTCTACTTCCCAACCATCGATATTAACGTGGGAAGTACAATTCAAATTCGTTTCAGGAGATACGCCATCGTTGAGCGCTGCCAACAACGTAAAGGTCTTAAAGGAAGACCCTGGCTGACGTTCTGCCTGGGTAGCCAAATTGAACTCGTTGGTGTCGTAGTCTCGGCCACCTATCATCGCTTTAATAAAGCCCGTATCAGGATCGACCGCAACCATAGCTAGTTCAAGATTATCGGACAAGCCAGAAAGCTTAGCATCTGCTGCTTCTTCGGCTGCCTTTTGCGTGTCAACATCAAGCGTGGTTACAACGGTCAAACCGCCCTTAAATACTTCATCACTCGAGTAATCTTGCAACAAAGTATCACGAACATAGCTTGTGAAGTACTTGTACTGATACAAGCCATCATCTGCATCAGACATAGTTACGTTTAGGGTAATAGGTTCAGCTTGCGCAGCGTCATGTTCTTCTTGAGAAATAACGCCATTGGAAAGCATACGATCTAATACCAAATTACGACGTTCCAAACAATTATCAGGATTGTCGATAGGATTGTTGTAGGTTGGAGCCTGAGGAATACCGATAAGCGTTGCCGCCTCGGCAATAGTTAGATCCTTGGCGTTTTTAGAGAAGTACAATTCCGAAGCTGCCTGAATGCCATAAGCACCTTGACCATAGTTAATGGTATTCAAATACATCTGAAGGATTTCATCCTTCGTATACATTTGTTCAAGCTGAATAGCAATATATGCTTCACGAACCTTACGCTTAAGCGTAGATTCCTGCATTTCATCTGCCAAAATCGTATTACGAACAAACTGCTGAGTAATTGTTGAAGCACCTTCATGACCAGTGCCTGTAATATTTACCCATGCTGCACGAGCAATGCCCCAAAGGTCTACGCCATTGTGCTCGTAATAACGTTCGTCTTCCGTGGCGACGGTACCCTTCGTTACGTAGTCACCCATTTCGCCAAGCTCAATAGGATCGCGATTCTCTAAGTAGAGTTCTGCAAGCAACGTTGTACCATCACTTGCATACACCTTTGTTTTTTCAGCTACGTTGTACGCTGAAGCATCGGTATAATCTGGCAAATCCTGCAACCAAGCAAAGCAAACAGCAGCTGTTCCCAAACAGCCAATTCCCAAAATTGCAGCAATAACTACACCGACGATTCCCAAGCGGAATCCGGCACGCTCTTTGCGAGCTGAATGCCGAGACCTTCTGGCTCGTGAAACCATACTACCTCCAAACTACAGTTCTGAGTATTTTAACACTCTCTGAAGAAAGTACCTCGTGAAGGAACGTGAGGGTATGCTGTTTTCACGTACGCCACAAATGAATTTCACGTCTTCGGCAAATATAATTGCCCCATTTTCACTAAAACCACCAAAAACAGCAAAGGTTTTACCAACACGATGAGTCGTTACAAAGAAAAAACCGTTTGTTCCCTAGAACAAACGGTTTTGTTTTAAGTTGAACGAGGATCGTCAGTGCCCTCTTAGAAACTACTCGCTTAACAAGGCCTCATCGTCGGCAAGCTTCTGCGCACCCAACTCAATCTGGTCTGCAACCACAGAATTACCCGTTCCGCCATACGTGGTACGAGCCGCAACGATGGATTCCAAATCAAGTGCACCAGTAATATCAGCCTCAAACAAATCAGAAGCATTCTTAAAGTCTTCCAGAGACAAGTCATCCAAATCGCAGCCGCGCTTATCGCAAAGTAGCACCAGATGACCTACGATTTCGTGAGCCTTACGGAAAGGCAAACCCTTCTTAGCAAGATAGTCAGCCACGTCCGTTGCGGCAAGATAGCCCTTCTTTGACTGAGCACGCATAGCATCGGCATTGATCTTCATGGTAGAAATCATGCCCTCCATGCACACCAAGCAATCGTGCAGAGTCTTGCAGGCATCAATAACGCCTTCTTTATCTTCCTGAAGGTCTTTGTTATAAGCAAGAGGAAGGCTCTTCATAGTGGTAAGAAGCGCCATAAGGTCGCCTACGACACGACCCGATTTACCGCGAATCAATTCAGCGAAATCAGGATTTTTCTTCTGAGGCATGATGGAAGATCCTGTTGAATACTCATCTGCCAAGGTAATGAAACCGAATTCTGAAGTTGACCACAAAATGATTTCTTCAGACAAACGAGACAGGTGAATCATAGCTACTGAGCAGGCATAATCCAAGTCAAGCAAGAAGTCACGATCAGATACCGCATCAAGAGAATTAGGAATCATAGAAGCAAATCCCAATTCTTCGGTAGTCATGGCACGATCGAGCGGATAGGTAGTGCCAGCCAAAGCAGCCGAACCTAAAGGATTAACATTTGCTGCATCATAAGCCTGCTTCAGTCGCGCAAAGTCGCGAGTAAACATCCAGAAGTACGCCATGAAATGATGAGAAAGCAATACTGGCTGAGCATGCTGCATGTGAGTATAGCCAGGAAGAATGGTGCCCATATTTTCGCGTGCAGCCTTGATAAGAGCAGCACGCAGCGAATTAACATCATGCATCAGGTCCTCTGCAAGCATTTTTGCATAGAGGCGTGTATCGGTAATAACCTGGTCATTACGAGAACGACCCGTATGAAGACGTGCACCCGCATCGCCAATATTTTGAGTGAGCACCTTTTCTATGGACATATGAATGTCTTCGTCGTTAATGTCGAAAACGAAATTGCCCTCTTCGATAGTCTTCTCGATTTCAGCTAAGCCAGAAACAATAGCGTCGGCATCTTCTTGAGAAATAACACCCTGCGCTGCCAACATGCGTGCATGAGCACGAGAGCCAGCAATATCCTGATGATACATTGCCTTATCAACGGGCAGTGAAGCGCCGAATTCCTGAGTGAATTCGCTTACTCCCTTTTCAAAACGACCTGACCATAATGCCATATGGAAACTACCTTTCTTAAATAGTTGCCCTGAAGTTACTGTTTGCTCTCAAGCTGCCAGAACTATTCAAAATGACCTCCTGGGCTGATTACTCCTTGGGTACATCTCTTGTTAGCCACTTTATTACATCGGCAATAAATCGACAGCTTTCCGTTAGTACACCTTAGCGCACCTTAGTTGGCACATCTTACGCTTTGACACACAGTTAGCGCGCACCCCGAGCAGCTTAACGCACCTTAGTTGACGCCTCTTAACGCTCGCGTGTAGAAACGAGCAGCAAAATGCCGCCAATCAAGTTCAAGAAAATGAGCGTGCATACACCAAATGCTGTCGTGTTGGGTTTCGTTCTTTTATAAATTCCCCAACAATGAACCGTCATAGGAATCATCCAGGCAAGAGGGATAATGGCCCAACATACCGAAACGGTAGAAATAATCGCAAGAATAAAAGCAATGAGACGCAGGGTGTCATCGGTTGATGCAGCGTTTTGAGCCTGCGCATACATTTGACCTGGCTGTTGAGGAGCCTGGCCATAACCCTGAGGCTGGGCATATCCTTGAGGTTGCTGAGAATACCCTTGAGGTGCCTGTTGTGGCTGAGCTGGCTGAGGCTGTGGTTGAGGTTGAGCAGCCTGCTGCGATTGGGGCTGCGCAGCTGGCTGAGGTTGAGACTGAGGCATTTGTGGCTGAGCAGGTTGCTGCTGAGGAATAACTGCATCAGCATAATTATCAGTCCACTGATTTCCATCCCACCAGCGAAGTTTTGTTGTGTCACCAGACGGATCGGGATACCAACCAGCAATTGGGTTCGCCATTAAGAACACTCCTTAAATACCTTAGAAACAAGCTTTAACTATAAAACCTATTTTGCGTTGCTTCATAATACCTCGAATTATTATACAGGCACCTGCCACGAACCTTACAAAACCAATAATTCAACCTAAATAAAAAGGCAGCGACCGAAAAGTCGCTGCCGATACATAAACCTAGAGCAATACCCTCTTCCTAGAACTCTCTGGAAAAGGTCAGTTTCGAATAACGAATGACCTGACCATTGGTCACATTATTCGCCGTCAGTTACACCCTGCTCACGACGGTTCTTAGCCCAAACACGCGTAGATAAGCCATACAGATCAATGAAGCCCTTTGCAGACTGATGATTGAAGGTGTCTGCTGCGTCATACGTTGCCAGACCATAATCATACAGAGAGAAATCAGACTTGCGGCCCGTAACCGTGCAGGTGCCCTTGTAGAACTTCAAGCGAACAAGACCAGTTACACACTGCTGAGTAGTGGTCAAAAATGCGTCCATAGCATGCTTCAAAGGTGAGAACCACTGACCGTTATAAACCAACGTCGCCCAGTCATGCTCAATATGAAGCTTGTAGCGCAGAACTTCGCGCTCGAGACACATATCCTCAAGACCGCGATGAGCTTCAATCAAAGCAAGAGCGCCAGGTGCTTCGTAGCATTCACGAGACTTAACGCCGATCATACGGTTTTCAATCATGTCGATGCGACCAAAACCGTTAGCGCCAGCAATCTCGTTCATCTTAGCAATAATGTCCAGATAGCTCATCTGCTCACCATCAATAGCAACAGGCAAGCCAGCCTTGAATTCAATGGTGATTTCAGTTGCCTCATCAGGAGCCTTTTCAGGATCAGTAGTCATGGTGTAAATATCCAGTGGAGGACGATTCATTGGATCTTCCAAAACGCCGCATTCAATAGCACGACCCCACAGGTTGTCGTCAATAGAGTAAGGCTTGGACTTAGTGGTAGGAACTGGTACACCATGAGCCTCTGCCCAGTCCATTTCTTCCTGACGGGTATGCATATCCCACTCACGAACAGGAGCAATAATTTCCAAAGTAGGATCAAGTGCCTGAATAGAGGTTTCGAAGCGAACCTGGTCATTGCCCTTGCCCGTGCAACCATGAGCAACATACTTAGCACCATACTTGTGAGCAGTATCAACCAGATACTTAGAAATCAAAGGACGAGAAAGCGCAGATACCAGAGGGTATTTATTCTCGAAGTGAGCATTTGCATACAGAGCCTTGGACAGGTAATCTGCCGCAAAATCTTCACGCATGTCTGCGATGATGCAATCAATTGCACCTGTTGCCAATGCACGCTGCTTTACTTCTTCAAGGCCTTCGTGCTCCTGGCCAACTTCGCCAACAACTGCAATAACATCCAGGTTCTTTTCGTCCTGAAGCCATTTAATGCATACGCTTGTATCCAAGCCGCCTGAATAGGCGAGAACGCATTTTTCCTTTGCCATCGTACAACCCTTTCTTTGAGGTGAATCTACTTGATCTATTGCAACAAACCGTACAAATCGTATTTACTGAGCCAAGAATTCAGTGTCTTCTTCTGCGGGAGTTTCCTCTTCAGCATCAGGAGTCCAACCATTGCGTACCGCATCAATCATGCCAGGCAATGCAGCTAAAAGCTGATCGATTTCTTTGCGCGTAACAATCAGCGGAGGCAAGAAGCGCAGCGTATGAGGACCAGTTGCATTCAAAAGGAAGCCCTCATCTAAGCCCTTTGCTACTACCAGATTTGCATCAATGCCCTCTTCAAGATCTACACCGATCATAAGACCCATGCCACGAACTTCAGTAATAGCATCAATCTTGTCTAGGCTTTCAGCAAAGTAGTCGCCCAATTCCTGAACGTCATCATCGAAATGACCGCGCGAAAGCGTTGCCAAGGTTGCATGAGCTGCAGCCATAGCAAGGTTGCTGCCACCGAATGTTGAACCATGATCACCTGGCTCAAATACTTCAGCAACTTCGATACGTGCCGCACAAGCACCCATAGGAAAGCCTGAAGCGATACCCTTTGCCATAGTAATAATGTCTGGCGTAATGCCCATATTCTGGAAAGCGAAGGGGAATTCGCCACAGCGATAAAAGCCGGACTGAACTTCATCAACAATGATAAGCATGCCATTTTTGCGCGCAAACTGTGCGACTTCATAGAGCACATCAGGATCCCATGGATGAACGCCTGATTCGCCCTGAACGCACTCGAGCATGATTGCGCATACATCACCAGGATTTTCAAAGAAAGCACGGTGTACCGCATTCATGTCATTCATAGGAACATGAATAAAGCCGTCGGGCAGAGGAGCAAATGCTTCCTGCTTTGCTGGCTGTGCCGTTGCGGAAAGCGTAGCCAAGGTACGGCCGTGGAAGCTACCATCCATAGTGATAATAGTTTGACCGCCCGTTCCTTCCTTCTTGGAATACAGACGAGCTAATTTGATAGCGCACTCATTTGCCTCAGCGCCAGAGTTTGCAAAAAAGACTGGCCAAGGTGCGCGGAAGAACTTAGGAATGCAGGTGTTCAGCAAATCAGAAATAATTTTTGCCACTTCACCACGATTTTCAATGTGGTAATAATTGCTTACATGAATCAAGCGCTTCGCCTGAGCAGCAATTGCTTCGGACACTGCTGGATGGCAATGACCTAAGCTGTCGGCACCAATGCCCGCAATAAAGTCGAGATAGGTTTTACCCGTATCGTCCTTAACTTCCATGCCAGAGCCTTCGACCAGCATAACAGGCTTACGATTAAACGTATGCATTACGAAATGATCGTCTAATTTCTTGGCTTCTTCAAAGCTCATGGTTTTCCTTTCTTATATTTAACGCATTAGATTCTAACTGCTTAATGCGTGAAATGGGTACTGATATTTACGGTTTTCATTATGTTTCTCTTATAAGTTCTCACTTAAACGCGATGCAAGAATACCCAACGGACGCATTTCTTCTTTTGTAACGTGGGCTTTGTCATCGTAAATCAGCGTGCCCGAACCACTTGAGGTAAGCAATTCAACCAAAATTGAATGTGGTTTGGTCCCATTAACAATATGAGCGCGAGGAACGCCGCCTTCTAAGGCACCAACACAAGATTGTAATTTAGGAATCATGCCGCTGCTTACCTTGCCAGTTGCCAGCATCATGCGTGTTTCGTCCAGCGTCATTTGAGATACTAGAGAATCCTTATTACTAAAGTCTTCATAGAAACCGTCTACGTCGGTTAAGAAGACGATCTTGTGTGCACCAATAGCTGAAGCAATCGCGCATGCTGCGGCATCGGCATTAATGTTGTAAGAGCCACCATCTTCACCCTTACCCACCGAAGCAATAATAGGGATGTAATCAGCAGCAATCAAAGCGTTGATATAGCCAGGATTTACCTCTATTATCTGACCGACACGACCGAGACCAGGATCTTTTTGCTTTGCAATAATAGTGCCTGCATCGGTGCCATTAACGCCTACTGCAAGGTTGCCGTGCTCATTCATGGCAAGAACCAATTCTTCATTGACCTTACCGATAAGCGTCATTTTCACCACGTCCATGGCTTCATCAGTGGTAACGCGCTGACCGTTCTTGAATTCCACCTCAATACCAAAACGATTCATATTTGAAGTAATTGCCGCACCACCGCCATGTACAATAACGGGATTAACTCCCATGATCTTCAGCATAACGATGTCGCTCATTACCGCATGGCGCAACGTAGGGTCAACCATTGCTGCCCCACCGTATTTAATAAGAACGGTTTTTCCCGTAGCGTTCTTGATCCAAGGAAAAGCCTCGATCAAAACCTCTGCGGTATGACTTGAAGTTATTTTTCTATCCCTAGCGTATTTCATGAGCGATAATCTCCATTAATTGAAACGTATTCGTGCGAAAAATCGCAGGTCCAAATCGTAGTTTCGGCAGAACCTGCACCTAAATCGGCCTCGAGAACAATCTCAGAGGCCTCGAATCGTCGCAGCGCTTCCTCTTCATCGAAGGGAACGGGCAAACCTTTTCGCAAAACAGGCATACCCATAATATCGATATCGACTTGTTCTTGTTCGAAGTGGGCACCTGACCTGCCAAGGGCTCCTGCAATACGTCCCCAGTTAGCATCATGACCGTACAATGCCGTTTTTACCAACGGAGAATTTGCTACGGTACGAGCAGCTGCATCCGCATCGGCATCGTTTGCCGCACCACGCACCACAACCGTAACCAGTTTGGTTGCCCCTTCACCGTCACGTGCCATAGCACGCGCCAAACGCTGGGTAACTTCTCGAAGGGCGGCTTTGAATTCTTCAAATGCGATTGAATCTTTCGTGAAGGCAGCCTTATCTTTGCTGCCAGCCGCTTTGCCAGAAGCAAATGCCACACAGGTATCGTTAGTTGAGGTATCTCCATCAACCGTTACTTTATTAAAGCTGCAATTAACCGCTTCAGTTAAAGCTTCATGTAAAAGCGATGCTGGCACAGGAGCATCAGTGGTGAGCACTGAAATCATCGTTGCCATATTAGGCATTATCATGCCCGATCCTTTTGCCATGCCTCCGACGGTAAAAGTACATCCTTTAAACGTTGGATCAGTCGACTCGTAAGAAACAGCCGCTTCCTTAGGCACGGTATCGGTAGTCATAATGGCACGCGCAGCACGGTGGCCAGATTCATCTGTGGCTCCTGATTCCTGCAGCTCAACATGCAAGGCAGGAACGCCTGTTTTAAAAGGGGTAATATCGAGCTGCTGGCCAATAACGCCCGTTGAAGCTACCAGAACATCTTCTTCGGTACAGCCAACAACATCTGCTACTAATGCTGCCGTGGCGCGAGCGCGCTCTAGACCAACCACACCTGTAGCTGCGTTAGCAATACCAGAATTAATAACCATAGCGCGCACAAGACCGTAACCGCGCCCATCAAGATGTTCACGAGAAACGCTGACTGGAGCAGCACAGAAAATGTTTTGGGTAAACACTCCTGCCGCGGGGCATAATTCATCTGCTTCTACCAAGGCCATATCCAGACGATTAGGATCGTCTCTAAAGCCTGCGTGGATACCACCAGCCCTAAAACCACAAGCTGATGCAACGCCACCGCCTTCGATGGTGTTCAGCTTCAATTCTGTCATATTATTCTCACTCCTATGAGGGGTTAGCAACGGAAGATAAAGCTGTGGCTTCATCGAAACCACAAATAAGATTTGCGCACTGAACTGCCTGACCAGCAGCGCCTTTTACAATATTATCAATAGCGCACGTAGCCACTACGCAGCCAGCATCGGCATTGTAAGCAACGCCTACATGAGCACGATTCGTACCCACTACTGATGATGTTTTCGGTTGCTGCCCTAAGGGCAAAAGCGAAACAAAGGACGAATCTCTATAGGCTTCACTGTATCGTCGATGAATAGATTCTTGTGTTTCGCTTGTACGTGCCTCGTCAGTCAGCTGAATAGTAACCGTAGAAAGCAATCCACGCGTTGCAGGTGCAAGGTGAGGCGTGAAAATAAGACGACCAGGAATCTGCAAGATTTGTTCTATTTCAGGGGTATGACGATGGCTTGTTACCCCATATGCTTCAAAGTTTTCATTAGCAGATACAAAGTGAGTACGAGCCGTTGCGCTTCTGCCAGCACCAGAAACCCCCGAAATGGCATCAGCAACAACGATGCCCTGAGAAAGACCAATTACAGGAGCAGCAGCAAGAGACGTTGCTGTTGGATAGCAGCCAGCACAAGCAACGAGCACGGCATTGCCTTGAGCATGTTGTTTTGCAGCCTGATCAAATGCTTCACGATTTAATTCAGGCAGACCAAACGTAGCCGTAGCTAAAAGTTCAGGAGAAGTGTGTTCTACTTTGTACCACTTTTCATAGGTTGCCCTATCACGCAAGCGATAATCCGCAGACAGATCGATAACCGTAACACCTGCTTGCAAAAGACCTGGGGCAGACTTCATAGCGACCGTATGTGGTGTAGCCAAAAACACCACGTCGCAATCAAAAAGATTTGGATTGTCGTGCTTGGTATACGTCAAATCGGTAACATCGGTAAAAGCAGGATAAACCGATGAAAGTGAGGTACCTGCATCAGAGTTGGAAGTTGCAACGCAAAGTTCAAATTCAGGATGTCGCAGGATAATGCGAACCAGTTCTGCTCCCGCATAGCCAGCTGCGCCTACGATACCCGCCTTTAACATTGACTCTTCCTTCTTTCTCTGGGACTTTTGCTGCGTTTCACTCAAAAATCCCACTTCTAGTCGTTCTTTTGATTCCTACAAAATGTAGATTTTTTAAGAGTACTCCAAATTGAACGCTTGGAAAATAAAAAGCCCGCATAAATAGGCAAGAATCTACAAAAAAGTTGGGTTATAGGCCAAAAAGTTTAACGGAATACCTATAAGCGTTCTAAAGCATAAAAAAGCAGCCATTTTTCACTTTAATTACTCCATCCAGTGAAAAACAGCTGCCGAGGAAAAGGGGGTATCGAAAAAGTCTTTTTAATACCGTTAAAACTTAGATCAACGTGAGCCTTACAGCTCTCCTGCTTCAATTAACAAAGCATATTCATGCATAGCAAGCTTGTAGCTGTTCTTGCCAAAACCTGCTAGCTGACCAATGCATTCACAAGCAGTTACTGACTTATGACGGAATTCGTCGCGCTTATGAATGTTAGACATATGGCATTCAATTGCAGGAACAAGTTCGTGAACTGACTCCAAAGCGTCCATCAAAGCATAGCTGTAATGGGTATAAGCACCAGGATTCAATACAACAGGAATCTTTTGACCAGCCTTTTCTGCTTCAAAGTAGAGTTCCTGCAAGTGATCAATAAGTTCACCTTCGCAGTTTGACTGGTAAGCATGAACTTCAAAACCAAGAGTTGCACCGTATTCGGTCAATTCCTGAATAAGATCTGCGTAAAGCTGGTTTCCATACTGGCCTTTATTGCGAATGCCATAGAAGTTATTGTTAGGTCCGTTAATAATCTCCAAACGACGCATTGTTCCCTCCTTGTTTGAGCGCCTCTCATATGCCCATTTGCACGAGGTAAGTTATGGGCATCATTTTGCGCAATGTACTTAAGCTTTGATTGAGTAATCCCCACTGCTCAATCTATGCGTAATACCCTTACGTCGCTTAGTTGCTTTGCGCTTCGTGTCGGGCACTAAAGCGGCACCCGACACGTGCTACTACTTACAGAGTACCTTTTCCCCTATCAGGGTTTTATATACTTACCTGATCGAATACTTATTATTTTGTAATGTATTCGCGAATGTAACGTTCGATACCCGTTACGCAAGCAAGCAGTGTTTCATTTACTGGTGTGGGTACACCATACTTTGCACCTTGTGCAACCACAGCACCATTAATAACTCCCACCTCAGTTGGGCGATGCTTTTCAAGACTCTGCAGAATCGATGGCTTGAAGTCATAAGGAAGTCCTGCACGAGCAAGCTCTAATACATCCATAGGATCGCTATAAGTCAAAGCAACTCCTGCTTTTGCTGCTACATCCATTCCTTCTTGGACAGCAGCTTTTGCCGTTGCAACAAGCTTTTCTTCTTGATACATATCCCCATAAGGAAGATGGGTAATGCCACATACTGCACCGGTAGCAACATTAACTAGCAGCTTGTCCCAGATAACACCCATGATGTTTTCAGAAACGATGCAATGCATACCCGCTTCTTCAAATGCAGAACCAATTGCCTGAATACGATCGGTAATACTGCCGTCAAGTTCACCAATATAGGTGTCTTTGCCAGGAATGGTTGCCTGTACGCGACCAGGCTCCAGCAGCATTCCTCCGATGTAGGTTTTGCCACCAATAACATGCTCTGTCCCTACTACTTCACAAAGCACATCTTCTGCACCAAGACCATTTTGCAAAGACATAACTGCGGTATTAGGGCCTACTAGTTCTTTACCTTCTTCCATGGTTGCTTTAGTGTCGAACGCTTTGCAAAGCACGATTACCAAATCGCAAGGACCAATTCCTGCAGGATCGGTATGTCCCACAGGATGAGCGATTTCTTCACCCGTTGGCGTTACCATTACCAGTCCGTTTTCATTAACGGCATCCATATGAGCCTGACGACCTACAAAATGTACTTCGTTTCCCGCTTTGGCAAGTGCACCACCAATCGTACTTCCCAGCGATCCGGTTCCAAGAACACAAACCTTCATAAACTCCCTCTTTTCTTGTCGATATTTATCAAGATTGTTTCAGAAGGCTATTCTTCTGGAGCAACCAGTTCGATCATAGGACCCTCTGGCAACACGAACCAATTACGAGGTTTACCTTCTGCTTGAACAACACCTTCAACGTTGTAAACCTTTTCCAAAACCGCATCTACATCACATACTTTGATGCCAATATGCGTTAACTGACCAGCATTGCGCTGAGCTGGGTCGAACGACTCATCACGCTGAAGCTGAATGCCCCCTACCCATACCTGCTCCATAGATGCGACGTCGTTATGATCAAGTCCCTCTGGCGCCGTCAAAGTAATGCGAAGGCCTAAAACCTCCTGAAAAAACTTCAAATCACGCTCAAAATTTCGCGTGCGAATTGCCACATGATCCACGTAAGGTTCCATCAAACTATTCCTCTACCTCAAAGAACTTCAAAATATGCTTAGCTACGCAAACAACCGTACCGTCCTGATTGGTTACGATTACGTCGGCATAGGTCTTCATAGCCTCTTCATCCACCTCTGCAACGGTATAAGTTGCAGTAAGCGTGTCGCCAAAGTATACCGGTGCGGTAAAGCGAAGGTGATCATAGCCATAAGAAGCGCTTGGGATAGGTGATTCGTACTTCTGCTGAATGAGCGTAGAAGCAGTGCTTCCCAAAGCAAAGGTCAAAACACCATGAACGATACGAGTACCGTACTTGGTGGTCTTCATGAATGCTTCGTTGAAGTGCATCTGGCTGTAGTCACCCGTGATGCCACCAAACATATATACATCCGATTCACTAATGGTCTTTGTAAACGTGCAGCTGTTTCCAACTTCCAAAGGTAACTTTGTCATGACTTCCCTCTCTACTTTCCTCAAAACCATAACTTTCATAAATCAAATAGCTTGATTTATCAGCAGATATAGCAGTTTTTAAACCATGCTCTGCCCTCGGGTATTACCCTACCCCAGAATCACGTAAGTATTTCCCGCATTATTTTCATTAAACGTTGCGTAATCTATGCAAAAAAGTACTGAAAGGAATCTTGTGTTCAGGAAATACGAATAATGCCTGTTCAGAGGGATGTGTATTTGATTTGTAGCTTTACGATATTCATGTTGCACTTCAAGCGTATTTATATAGTTTTGTAATAAATAGCTTCCTTCTTCGCCTACAATTAGAAACTGTTCAAGGAGGAACAATGAACCTTGCCCAGCTTTCATATTTTCGCCATTTAGCAAAGATTCAACATTACACGCGCGCGTCTGAGGAGCTGCACATTTCTCAATCGGCACTTTCTCATTCCATCGCGTCACTCGAAGACGAACTTGGATGCAGCCTGTTTAGAAAAGAAGGTCGCAATGTTTACCTCACCGACGATGGACGCGTGTTTCAAAACTACGTCGATCAAGGTCTTGCAGCAATTGAGCAGGGCGTTGCAGAGTTACAGCAGCGCCATGGCATGCTCACAGGAGCTATAGAAATTGGTGCTATTGCCACCGTACGTTCAGGCTATCTTCCTGCAGCCATGAAGGCGTACACCGATCAATACGGATCGCTTGTTGAATTTCATGTAGCTCAGGGTGAAACAGGGCCTTTAAACCAGCGCCTCGAACAGGGTGTATACGACTTAGTAATCGCAGGGCCTCACCATAAGCCCGATATCGAATGCAAGACGCTGTTCTATCAGCAATTGGTAGTTGCCGTGCGCCGCGACCATCCGCTTGCTTCCCTTAAATCAATTCATTGGGACAACCTGGTAGGACACACGGTTAACACCTACCGCCGAGGAATTATGGTAGGCGAAACGCTTGAAGCATTCCTTAAAGCAACAAACGCACCCGTAGAAAAACTCACGTTGGTACGTAACTACGAAGATGAAGTTATGCTGGGCGCTCTAGCAGTACACGAATCTAGCGTGGCACTCACCATGCTCACTTCAAACTTGCTCCCTGATCCAAATATGGTAATTATTCCTTTAGACATCGAAGGGGCGGAAACGTTTTATCCCATCTCTTTGACGTATCAAAAAAAGGCAATGCGCACCCCTGCAGCTCAAAGCTTCATTGATTTTCTGCTCACGTTTAAAGCACCTGTCTATGAACGTGATGATTTTCGCAAGGAGTAACCATGAAAGACGGTTTTATTACGGTAGCCGCTGCAACCCCAAGAATAACGGTGGCGGATTGCAAATACAACGCCCAGGCAATCATTGAAAGTGCTGCCTCCATGGCAAACGCTGGAGCAAAGATAATCGCACTTCCTGAATTATGTATTACCGCTTACACCTGCAATGATCTGTTTTGGCAAACAACACTCCTTGATGAAGCAGAAGAGGCGCTCTGTCGTATCGCACAAGAAACCAGCGCCCTTGACGCTCTTATATTAGTAGGTATGCCTCTGCGCGTTTCAGGTAAGCTTCTTAATGTTGCCGCCGTTATTTCTCGTGGCGAAATTCTTGGTTTTGTACCCAAGAAAAACTTGCCAGCCTATAACGAATTTTACGAAACCCGTCATTTCACTCCTGGCTCAGAAAACATGGGAACTATCACCTTCAACGGCTCGGAAGTCCCCATAGGAACAAATTTACTCTTTACCTGTTCAACCATGCCCGACGTGGTGGTAGCAGCAGAAATTTGCGAAGATTTGTGGGTACCCAATCCACCAAGCACTTCTCATGCTTTGGCTGGCGCCACTATAATTTGCAACCTGTCTGCCAGCGATGAAATGGTAGGTAAACGCACCTATCGTGACAGCTTAGTTTCAGGGCAATCTGCTCGCCTTGTTTCAGCTTATATTTACGCCACGGCAGGCGAAGGCGAATCTACCACCGATTTGGTATTCGGAGGACAAAACATCATTGCTGAAAATGGAGTAATTCTTGCCGAAACACCTGATTTGCAAGGAACAACCGAAAACGAATCGACGGGGATACTGGCCACCATCGACGTAGCGCGCCTTGCTTCAGAACGTCGTCGTATGAGCACCTATCCCGCCAACGATTCAAGTTTCTATCGCACAATTTCCTTTGAATTAACCGTTGAAGAAACGGTTATCGCTCGCCACTTTGACGCAGATCCCTTCGTACCTGCAAACCCCGCCTTGCTTGATCACCGCTGCGAAGAGATTCTTTCCATTCAAGCTCTTGGCCTAAAGAAACGCCTTGCGCACACCCACGCAAATACTGCAGTAGTAGGTATTTCTGGTGGCCTAGATTCCACCTTGGCACTTCTGGTAACGGCACGAGCCTTCGACATGCTTGGACTTGATCGAGCAAACATCATTGCGGTTACCATGCCTGGATTCGGCACCACTGATCGCACCTATACCAATGCTTGTTCCATGGTGAAATCTCTTGGAGCAACGCTTAGAGAGGTTTCTATCAGTGAAGCAGTACTGCAGCATTTCGCTGACATTGATCATGACCCTTCAGTTCACGATGTAACCTACGAGAACAGTCAAGCGCGAGAGCGCACCCAGATCTTGATGGATATCGCTAACCAAGAAAATGGTTTAGTTATTGGCACTGGTGATTTATCTGAACTGGCTCTTGGCTGGGCGACCTACAACGGCGACCACATGTCTATGTATGCCGTTAATGCCTCAGTTCCAAAAACGCTTGTTCGTCATTTAGTTCGTTACTTTGCTTCTACCTGCGAAGATAGAAAGCTTTCTCAGGTATTAACCGATGTACTGGATACCCCAGTAAGTCCCGAGCTTTTACCTCCGACCGATGGCGCCATCTCTCAAAAAACAGAAGACTTAGTTGGTCCTTATGAACTGCACGATTTCTTCTTGTATCAAATGCTTCGTTTTGGATTTACTCCGAGCAAAATATATCGCATAGCGCTGCTGGCATTTAAAGAACGCTACGATGCCGACACTATTAAAAAATGGCTTCGCACGTTCTATCGTCGTTTCTTCGCGCAACAGTTTAAGCGCTCTTGCTTGCCTGACGGACCAAAGGTTGGCAGCATTGCGGTATCTCCCCGAGGGGATTTGCGCATGCCTTCAGATGCCTGCGCTACGGCATGGCTGGAAGAAGTTGATTCGCTGTAAAAAAGATCTCCTCATAATAGAACATTTGTTCTATTATTTTATATACCAGTGAGCGGATGGCTGCCTACCTGAACGGAGGTAAGTCATGAATAATTTAATTCTCGTTTTGGAATTACTTTGTTTAGTGCTGTTGCTGCTTTTAACGCATAGGCTCATAAAGTAGCGCAGCCGCCCACTAGCGAAGGAGACGGCTGGCTGTTTCCTGAGTTGTCAAGCAGCCAATCCCGACGCCACGGGTGACCGCTCATTGGCTATTGTAGCAAACCATAAAGAGTTTCACTAAAAGTTCTTATCGAAGTTTTTCTTAACCTCTGATGCTTGAGACTTACTGAAATAAGCATCACTGTCAAAGAATACTAGGCACATTAGCGAATTTCGTAGCGTCCGGGCTTACGCTTAATTTCACGCGATTCCATAGCAGGATAGCCCAGGATAATGCCGCCAATAAGTTTGCCATGGTCGGGAGCAAACTTTTCATGCAAAGCATCCCCTGCTTGGCATACCGCTTCTACCCAACAAGACGCAATACCTTCAGCATGCGCCATCAGTACCGCATTTTGCATTGCAGCAGCAACACTTTCAACGCAGCTTGGCAACATACCATCGCTATATTCAGGCTTGTTTAAAAATGCCAGCAATACCGTGCGTGCCCCACCAAGCGCAGAAAGAAATTCCAGCGTTTCTTCGACAACTTCTGGATTGTTCTTAAAGCGCTCTTCTAGTTTTTTACGCTCAGAAAACGCAGTCGTTCCCATTTCCGCAATGAGATAGGAGAGATCTTCATCGTTCGTAAGAGCTACAAAATACCAAGGCTGTAGGTTCTGGCCCGATGGCGCCCACATTGCAGCTTCGATGATTTTCTCAAGCTTTTCCCTTGGTACTGGTTCGTCAGTAAATTTACGAACGCTACGACGAGTTTTAATTGCTTCCATCAATTCCATGTAAGTCCCCTTTCCCTCTTGATTTCATTATGAATTGCTTATCTTCGTTGTTCAAATGAAATATCGGATACTCAGCAATCTGTTTTATTAATTATCCTCATAGCTGCAGATAGGCCGCAAATCTAATTTCAAACCCAAAAGCAAGCATTCATAACATTTCAAATTGATTCAACTGATACCTTATTTCCATTTCATATAAAGCCAATTTCTTCAGATTAATTAGCTTTCAATACCCCTATAATTACTAAAGTATATGCGCGCGGAGGGGGAACTATGGAATACCGCGTGAGTTGTCCAGTATGCGATATCTGGGGAGAAGTCGTATCTTCGGGCAATGATTGCACAATTACCATCAATGGCGGCGAAGCACACGTAGGCTGTGTTGTGCTAGCTATACCCCGCCCTTCCCTTACAGGACATGGCATTAGCGCCACCGTTTCCGTACTCAACAGAACAGGACACATGGACGATGCTCTTGCGTGCGAAGTCGCTAAACAGATAGCTTCCTCTCGCAACTGCGTTGTGGCCTGTTCTTGCGGCATTCATGTAGACCACGCTTCCGCAGAAGCTATTACTCAAATTCGCGAAACGATTCCTAGAATTGTCGAAGATATTCTTGCCTTGCTTGAACGCAAAGGACACACAAACCCGACTTCCTAGTTCAAGTCTTATACCAAACTAAGTCTTCATACTTAGCATTCCGTTATTAAAGAAGCATTAGCACATTTTGTGCTTGGCCTACCTAAAGGAGGATTATATGAACAAGATTCACGACTTGCGCACCGCGCTTGATTTTCTTCGTGAGATCCCTGGTCAGATTGTAGAGACTGACGTTGAAGTTGATCCTGAAGCAGAATTATGTGGCGTTTATCGTTATGTAGGCGCTGGCGGAACGGTTCCTCGTCCCACCAAAGAAGGCCCTGTTATGATTTTTAACAACATCAAGGGTCATCCTGATGCTCGTGTTGTAATTGGTCTTCTTGCAAGCCGCACTCGAGTAGCACGCATGCTTGATGCCGATCCACGTCGCTTGGGATTTTTGCTCAATGATGCGGTCCTCAACCCCGTTCCTCCTGTGGAAGTTCCAGCTGAAGAAGCCGTTTGCCAAGAGGTAGTTCATTTAGCTACCGAAGAAGACTTCGATGTACGCAAACTGGTGCCAGCACCTACCAACACTCCTGAGGATGCCGGTCCCTACATTACTCTTGGTATGGCGTACGCTTCCGATCCAGAAACAGGCGAATCAGACGTAACTATCCATCGCTTATGCCTTCAGAGCAAGGATGAAATTTCCATCTATATGGTTCCTGGATCTCGCCATATTGGTGCCTTCTATGAAAAAGCAGAAAAGCTCGGAAAGCCTTTGCCAATCTCTATCAGCATTGGTGTAGATCCTGCGATCGAGCTTGCTACTTGCTTCGAGCCGCCTACGACCCCAATCGGTTACGACGAGCTTAATGTGGCAGGTGCGCTTCGCGGAGAGCCCGTACGCATGGCAAAGTGTCTAACTATTGATGAGCGCTGCATTGCTCATGCTGAATATGTTATTGAAGGCGAACTGCTCCCAGGAAAGCGTGTTGCAGAAGACCAGAACACAGGCACTGGCAAAGCAATGCCTGAATTCCCTGGTTACACTGGCCCTGCTAATCCTTCACTTCCCATCATTAAGGTTAAAGCAGTAACCACACGCAAGAATCCCATCATGCAAACCTGCATTGGTCCTTCCGAAGAACATGTAAGCATGGCTGGTATTCCAACTGAAGCAAGTATCATTCAAATGGTAGAAAAGGCAGTTCCTGGTCGTCTTTTGAACTGCTATTGTGCAACCCCTGGTGGCGGAAAATACTTGGCTGTTCTTCAAATTAAGAAGAGCTCTCCTGCTGACGAGGGTCGTCAACGTCAAATTGCTCTTCTTGCTTTCTCTGCTTTCAGCGAGCTAAAGCACATATTCTTGGTTGATGAAGACGTAGACCCCTTCGATATGAATGACGTACTGTGGGCCATGAACACTCGTTTCCAAGGAGATGCCGACATTATCACCATTCCTGGTGTTCGCTGCCATCCACTTGATCCTTCAAATGATCCCACCATGGATCCCAGCATTCGCGACCATGGCATTGCTTGCAAAACCATCTTCGACTGCACCGTACCTTACGATCAGAAAGATAGATTCCAGCGCTGCCAGTTTAAGGAAGTTGATCCAAAGCATTGGTTGCCTGATTTTGAGTTTTAATATCCAATCAAATGCTTCGGCGCCTTTTACTGGATAGACATAAAACCTAACTAAATCCCGCCTGTCGCTACTGTGGCAGGCGGATTGTTTACCTAGAATAATTAGATAGACAAAAAAGAAATGAGAAGCATATGGATAGACTCGTTGTTGGAATAACCGGAGCAAGTGGTACCGCCCTTGCGTGTCACTTTGTGCAACAGGTAAAACAGTTCGCCGATTGCGAAGTTCATGTAGTTGCCAGCAAAAGTGCGCAACTTACTGCAAGCTATGAAGCACCTGAGCTTTTCGAAAGCATGCTTCAAAGCGCAGACGTTGTACATGACAACACTAGCATTGGCGAATCGATTGCGAGTGGTACGTTTAAAACATGCGGAATGACTATCATCCCCTGCAGCATGAAAACAGTAGCAGGCATCGCAAGTGGTTATAGCGACAACTTAGTATTGCGCGCTGCCGATGTAACCCTAAAAGAACAACGTCCGCTTGTGCTTGTAGCGCGAGAAACACCTATGAGTCCTATTCACTTACGCAATTTAAGTACCTTGGCAGCACTTCCATCAGTATCAATTCTTCCTCCAATGATGACGTATTACCATCACCCTAAAACCATTGAAGATATGGAAAACCAACTTATTGGAAAAATATTCGATCGTTTTGGATTTGCCTATCCTCCCTTTGAGCGCTGGGAAGGATAAAGTGCTACCTCCAATTGATTCGTACGAGAATATATTGTTTAAGCAAAGACAAGATCGATAGCAAAAAGTGGAGCCAAGTGCTCCACTTTTTTATGCTGATACGAAGTTGCAATGATGGAATTTCCATCTTGCAAACACGCCGTGAAACCTTACTAATCACGTATAACAATGCAAGAAACCCCGCGAGACGTGCACTCGCGGGGTTTCAATTTTGCGAAGATTAGATTACTTCGACTGAAAGTTATAACTAATTGCTAGTTATTTTTCGTCTACAGCCTGACCAGCTTTGATGGCTTCGAGACGAGCTGCAAGAGCTTCGAGCTGCTTGTTAGTCTCTTCGTCTTCGATGCGCTGCTGTTCCTTGTTGTAAGCATAGTCGTCGCGGATCTTCTCATTGTCGCACATGAGCAGGTAGAAGATTACACCAACTACGAAGCCGACGCCGCCGCCGCGGGCCATTACGAAGCCAGCGATCATACCTGCAATACCCTTGTCCATTTCGTCGCGAACGAGGTCGAATGCGATAACTGCGCACAGCCAACCCTGGATGC